>Ga0308163_10000362_pt1 | contig 91646 bp, 83 predicted proteins | sample PhyTR1_FD_201037 | JGI IMG/M metagenome (GOLD analysis project Ga0308163, IMG submission 201037) | Phyllosphere microbial communities from UC Gill Tract Community Farm, Albany, California, United States - DLSLT.R1 | ecosystem: Host-associated > Plants > Phyllosphere > Unclassified | place: USA... | reverse complement strand
TCGTTAGCTCAGTTGGTAGAGCAGTTGGCTTTTAACCAATTGGTCGTAGGTTCGAATCCCACACGACCCACCATTTTTGGCGGTTTAGAAAATCCGGAAGGCCCACGTAAGTGAGGATTTCCGGGTTTTTTTTTGCCCGCGATTTGGTGAAGGTACAGGGCTGGAAGGTTTCGCAAAAGCCGATTCAACCTGTCAGGCATGCAGCCGTCTGAGGCGAAATCTAGTGTTGGCATTGGGTGATGTCAATATGGGAGGGCCAGCAAAGTCAGTGTTTTTGGTAATTTGAGGCGAGTCTGTCAGATGCGGTCTTGAGGCTAGTTGGGAAAATTCCTCAGCGTCTGTAAGCTCTGCTCGTTTCTGACCTTCCTAGACGCAAAACATTAGCCGTGATCAAAGCGGCATGTGTTTTTGCATGGCGGACGATAAGCCGTTACCCCACCCAGTACCCATAAACGACAAAACCGACTCTCGCCAGCTTCTTCCCCTTCCAGCCCGATGGTTGAGCCACACCGGGCATGGAGGTTAGCTGCTGAGCCAATTTTTGCGCAGCCAAGTCCTTCCCTCCCGCGAATTGGTGCGATTGGTTGAACGGCCCTGGTGAGTTTGTATTCAGCCCCAGTTGTGAGTTCTTACTCCACCCAGGCCGAACATCAAGGTGAGCATCATTGAGGATTCCGCACTTTCCTCGGTACTTGTGGAGGATGGCGGTATTCCAAGATCCTCCCACCATGTACCTGGCCCATCCCAAGACAACTCATGACTGAGTCCGGTGCCAGCAGGCAGCATCGCCTGATCCAGTGAATATCGTTCGGACTTCAAGCTCGGTAGTTGAGTCAACAGCTTGTACGTTGCAAGCGCCTCCTCTGGTGGGGCCAGAAGTGCTGGCTGGTGGTCAGCGCACTCCACTGGTTGTTCCTGCACGTGAGTGATCAGCAGTGGTTCCGCTATAGGCTCGGGAGCCTCAAGCACTGACGGTGCTACTGCTGGTGCTGAGACAGGTATTCTGTCATCCACTCGACGCTCCAGCCTGATTGCCCCCTGAGCCTGGCTACGTTCCTGCATTACCGACCGCATGTGATCGTAATCAACCTCAATGTACCCCATGGTCGTCGAGATGTTGGAATGGTTGAGCAAGTCCATAGTCAGGTGGATGTTACGTTCTGGCCTGCGCATCAAGTCTGTGGCCAATGTGTGCCTGAAACGGTGGGGGGTCATTCTTGTTCCAAACCGTCTGAGCAGCTTTCGGTACATGGCCTCGACTTGGTCGGTGTTCATGGTCTTTCGATGATAGTGGTGAGAAAACCGGTTCACGTTGAACAGTTGATCGCCCGCTTCGAATCCAATCTTCGTGGCCTCAGTCCAAACAGTTCTAATGTGCGGCTCAAGGTCTTCATTGATCGGTATGGAGTATTCGCGATGGGTTTTCTCCCGGTCGGCTTGGACACGGATAAGGTTGTCGTCCCAGTTAATATCCTGATAGCGCAGGTTGAGCAGCGCGTTCAGTCGAATGCCGCTGTGGAAAAACAATTCAAACACCGCCAACCAAAACCAGGCGGGGGTTATAGGGCTGCGCTTTTTGGTAAGCCGTTCATCAACCACCAAATCCCGCAGCCAATCTCGCGCACATTTGATCGTATCGCGTGGAATGGTCTTTTTAGGTCGCCTTGGCGGGATCACGGAGGTCTTTTTGAACGGGTTGATCGTCGTGTGGGTCAGCGTGCCGTGTTCAAGCGCATGGCCCCATACGGTGCGCATATGATTTGAGTAGGTGTTCCAGCTCGTTTTCGCCAGGCCACCCTCCAGCACGTTTTTGCGCCATCCCAGGACTGTTCGTCGGTCTATCGCCTCAAGTGTCACCGTCTCGCCGAAATGTCTGAGCAGCGCACGGGTTGCTGCCAAGTAGATCTTCTGCGTGGCTTCTCGCAGCAGTTGAGTCGAAAGGTAGTCCTGGGTCAGTTCCAGTGGGGTGTTCATTCAGCACCCTCAGATGGAGAGGGCGGGAGGCACAAACTCACATTGTCGAAAGGAACCTCGTTGAAAAGCGTCAACGGGTCTATGAGCATGTAGCCGCGCAGCTTTTTGGTTGTGCGTGGGCCAACGACGTTGACTGTCCAGATGTTCAGGCTTGCTTCAGTTTTTCGGTGGAGTTTCAGCTTCTCAAAGCTGCGTTGCACCAGTTCCCAGGCATTCAGCTTTTGGGTTTTTGCCTGTGCTTCCAGGGCTGGGAATTCCTGCACGAAGCGTTTGAATATCCCAGGTGTCACCACCATCGCGGTCCCCGATACGGTGTGCACCAGCGCCTTCGCATCATTGATGATGATTTTGTGGGAGGTGATTCCTTCCCTCAGCCAATCAATAAACTCCTGGCCCAGCTCAGTCTTGCCCTTGGGCGGGGCAGTTGCAGTATCGACCGGTTGTGCGTTGGTGTGTGGCACTGGCTGTGCGCTCTGTACTTCGCCGAGGGCGTCGGGGATCAGAGGCGTGATTGATTTTGACGAAGGCACTGCAGGCTGGTCGGGACCGGACAGCAGTGCCAACAGAGCGTCGATCTCCGCGGGTTCATCCACAGCGGATGCAGTACGACCCAGAGTGGGTTGGTTGACTGCTGGGAAGGGGAGCGTCGTGTTAGTGAGTGGTGGCAACTGGAGGGTATCTTGAGCGTCCTCGGATGCTCCTCCGGATTCGACTTCGACGCTGCCGTTATAGATCGGCGGACGATTACTCGGATTGGTCCAGATCAGCGCCGGGGAGAGCTTGAGCAAGGTGAACGTGTTTCTCCATCCGCGGCCGTTATCAATCGTGGCCTTCCAGATGGCTTTGTCTTGCGCGTTTGCTTGAACCACGCCTTGGTCCTGCAGCATGTTGAAAAACGGCGCGTTCGAGCTGGGCACCCCTTCAACGCCCTGTGACAGCAGATACGCCCTCAGTTGGTCAGCAATGGGCTTGCTGACCAACCACAGAGCATCCTGAGTCAACCATCCATCAGCAGGGCCATCTGGCTGATTCAGCTTCAAGGTGTCGCGCACCAAGTGACGTAGACCGTCCGCCAGTTGCCGCTGAAGGGATTGTTTGGGCGCGGCCAGTGCGCGAGACGGATTGCCGCCCAGCTCCTGAGCAACGGATGCCTGGTCGGCTTTGGTCACGATCTCGCCGAGAATGCCGGCATGTTCATACTGGCCGGCCAAAATAAATATCAGCTGTGACCACGCCTCAGGAAAGCCGCTGAGCCAGTCCAATATGTTCGGCGTTAGGATTTGCGAGTAAGCAAGCGCTGCGGCAGCCCCGTGAAGCTGGTAGTCCCGATCTTTCACATACCGGAATCGGTACGGCCGTTTGATCGGCCCATGCCACGGATGCCAGGTTTTCCCGCCTTCCAGCTCGATGTGTACATCAACGGCGATTTTGCCGATGTCGTGTATCAGCGCGCCGTAGGCCGCCGCGGCGGTCCAGGCCTCTGCCTGCGCTGATTGAGACTCTGGTGGTGCGCCGATTGGCAACAGATAGGTCTGTCGAATCTTCAGGGCATAGGCGACGATCTCCAGGCCGTGGTCCAGCATTCCACCGAGGTGCGCGTGGTGGTGGTTCTGCGAGGCGGGAAGTTGCTGGACCAACTCTGCATAGCGCTCCAGTGGGCGCCGATAGAGCTCGGCAAACTGTGAGCGCGACAGGGATGCGCGTTGCCAAATGTTTTCCAACAGTTTTAGACGACGAGGGTGAGCGAGCAGGACCTGGCTGGTCGCTGGCTCCAAGTAGCCGTCTGGGGTATGAGTGTGGGCGCGTGGTGCTTTGCTACGACGTAGTAGATAGAACATATCCGGCTCCATGTAAGAAACATGGAGCGGGCTTTTCCTCTTTCTGACGGGGTTGATTCAACGAAAAAGCATTGCTCGCTGCCCATCGAAATTCAAAGGGTATTGTGCCATCACGTCCATGTGCTGGCGGATTCTGGAGGGCGTGGACAAGCCTGGAAATCAGACGCTTCTCGATGAAATGTAGTCTGCTTCCTTCGTTCTTTGTGCGTCAGCCGTGTCGGCTTTGGGTGAATGATCGGCAGATCGTGTCGGAGACGATGTTTACGAAGGGAGGCCTTCGCCTTTTGCGCAGCAAGCCCTTTCGGGTAGGGCTTTTACCCTTGTGATCCCTTCCATTGGCTTTTCCAGGACCATTTCCTTTTGGGCCATTTGCTGGGTCATTCTTTGGGCAGGTGAAGTCTTGCTTCCGCAGTCTCGTGCAGCAGGCGAACGACCTCAATGGCCTGGTCATCGGCAAGCCGATAAAAAATAACGTGCTGAGGTTTTTGGACAACACCTTCCGAGTTGGCTGCGCGCTTGCGGGAGTGGAGCAGATGAAAGCTTCGGAGGCCTGGTGCAATCTCATCGCGAAAACTGCTGCCAATGCGGTAGGGGACTGCGCCGATATCTTCCAGGGCCGTGAGAATCAGATCTTGGTAGCGTTGCCGGCAGGCGATGCCGAACTGTGCCTGGTAATGACTCAAGATGTTCACGATATCTGATTGAGCAAGTGTGGAGACTTGGTACTGCGGCATGCTCAATGATTCTCTGTGATCGGTAGTGAAATCTGTGCGGCTAGTGACGCTATGAAACCTTCCAGGTCTTCCGCGCGAACCTGGGTAAGGTCGCGATCCTTCAGGTTTTTCAGACCGTTTGAGATGACCTTTCGAAGGTCTTCGGCTTTGGCGGACTCTCCTGCTTCGCGCTGTTCAAGTAGGCGTAGACCTTCGCGTAGGACTTCGCTTGCGCTTTGATCGCGACCTGAAACAACAAGATCATTGACGACCTGCTCCAGGTGGGGATTTAGTAATACGCTTCGTGTCGCCATGGGGTGCTCTGGTTAAAAAATGTTGCATATTTCACTGGCATATTATGCCGGGCGTATTGAGCAAACATCATCCTCGACGTATACGTGATTTTTGTTGCCCGGATGAGCGGGGTTAGCGGAGAAAACTCATGGGATTACAAACCTCAAAGGTAGTCGCAGGCCGAATGGGATATGGCTTTGGTCGAGCTGTTCGATTCATGCTTTCGGACAGCCGTGGGGCTCTTCGCTGGATCAAAAGAACAGTATTTGCAGGCGTACTAATCTTCATTGTGCTCTGGTTTTGGCGAGACTTGATCAGTGCGTCGATCAGTATGTTGGTGCTTGGTATCGGTCTCAGCGTGTTGACGAGGGCGAACACACCCGGTGCGGTGGATGATCAGGAAGATTTGGATGTATTTCATCATCCAAGTATCCCCTCCGATGGGCCAGATGGTTACGGGTACTACGATGGGTATGGAAATTTTCGCGGCTCCAGTAATCCTTATGACGACGATTGAGCAACGCCCCAAAGCGTTGCTCTTGCCAGCGTTGAATCTAAACCCTAATCCCGTCCTGCAAGGCTCTTGATGCCTTGTTCAGAAATCTTTCCGGCTCGTTCCCCTGATGCCTTCACGTCTTTAATACCACTCGAAAGCCCTTCAAGTACCTTGCCTGCACTGACGCCCGCCCACCCAAGCGCACCAATCCAAAACATGGGCAAGATGACGAACATTGAACCCATCACAAAATTCAAAATGGCATCCTGCGTCGCGGTGTTCAGCCCCATTACAGGGTCGAAGCTCAAGTGAGGCGAGCCCGCACCGTAAAGCGCATCGAGAATGGTGCTATCCACCCACCTCGCCAGTTGAAACCAGAAATCGACGAATATCAGCGCAAAGAACACAACAGTCATCGTCATCGCGACCCTTAGCTGATACGCCCCCACAATCAACACAAACGGAATACAGATCACCATGGCCATCTTCAAAAACGCCATGACCATTGGCAGCGCCTGACGCACCATATCCATTCCAGGAAAATACCCCAGCGAGCCCATCGCAACGCCAATCGTCCCCGTTGCCCTGGCCAGGCCATTCCAGATAGTCCCGCCGATCTGCCCGCCGTAATCCGAGTACACATCACCCTTCACCTGATTCGAGGGTGACACCAACTGCCGAACGAGTGACTCGTTGACCTTCTCCGGTGACATCCACCTCGCCCAACCCAAAAAACGAGTCAGCAATTCTGGGTCGACCTGGCTTTGCAGGCGCTCTTTCAGGCCCACGCCTGCATCGCTCCACCATTGCTTACACGTCGGGTAGCCACCGCCTCCCGTCACCTGCGGCAAGCCAATATCACGAGCAGGGTTGTACGGCCAAGCCGTGCGGGGCGTTTTTGAGTAATCGGTGTCGTAGTACCCGGCGGAGTTCAGCAGATGACGCGACCCAATCCAGCTCAAGTCCGCGAGGATGTCTGTCGTATTTTTATCGGCGACCACCTCAGGGCTGCGCATAAACAATCGTGCGCGTGATGGGCCGTAGCAGTCGTGGGTGAAGTCGGCGACCTCCTGGGCCAGCAATGGATTGTTGATCCGCGTCCGATCGATCTCCATCCTCATCTGTCGCAGGTCTGTACCACACGGGATGGCTGCCACCGCGCCGCTGGTCAACGCTTTGGACATGGAGTGCATAAACGCCCACCACATAGGCATCTCGGCGCTCTTGCCCGCGAGGGAGCTGAATGTGGTGTTCCAACCGGTTTCGGTCGGTGCCGGTAGGTTGTATTGGCACTGCTGGGATCGGCTTTGATCAAACGCCAAGGTGTCGAAACTCACGTTGACGGCCGGCACGCCACAGAACGCCACGACGACGAAACCGACATAGATGTGGGTTTCGATCCGCGCCAACGAAAGCACGCCCTTGTTGCCCTCATCAGCGCCTTCTCCGCGCACCTTCAGCCATTCACGGATGACGATGATGCAGAAGGGCAGGGCGAACAAGCCGCTGTCCTGGATCATCGCCCAGATCCCGTTGTTGATGATCCACGCGACCAGGGTGAGGTAATACTCCAGGTAATCGTTGGTATAGAGCGTCATCAGGCACCCCCGTGCGGCAGTAGAGCTTTGCTCAGTTCGATCAGCGCAAACAGCAACACGATCAAAATTTCGATTCTCGTTAAGCGACCTCGATTTTTCAGTCGAACAGGCTCGGGAAGGCGCGCCTTGAGTTTCGTCCAGGCAACCATCAGGGCGATGTAGAGCAAGAGTCGCCAGGCGAGGAGTTCCCAGTAATGGTTGCTGCTCCAAACCTCCCACTGTTTGGCGCTGGCAAATGAGACTAGGAGGGCGGCGCACAGCATCATCAACGTGAGCGACACGCCGAAACCCATCAGAAGGGCGCGCCCGATCCGGCGAGTTCGAGAGTGTTTCGTCATGGCGGCAGAGTTTTGAATATCAGTCATGGCCTATGTCTCACTGCCGGCTCGTTGGGAGCTGACTGCAATTCGTTCAGGCGGTCGGTTTCTGGGTCTCCCTGGAACACGCCGCGAGAGTTTTCAGCACGAGCCTTTCCGCGCTCAATGATGGTCATGGGGGAGTTGTTTGCGAGCTGCTGGCGCATGTCCAATTCCATCTTGAGATTGCCGATTTCCTGCTGCAGGGATGACGTCTGCTGGTTCACCGCCTGGACGGCCAGGTCGTTCGCAGCGACGTTCGGCTCCCTGCTTCCGGCAAGCAACGTGCGCTGCAGGATCAGCGCTTTTTCAAGCACATCGGAGAGTGCAACTTCGGATGCCAGCCGACGGGCGAGTACATCCTGGTCGCGCTCATCTTTAAGGGCCGCGATAACGCCTCGGGTGATAGGCAACGAGTTGCTGCTGGCAGCAGTGAGGTTTTCCAGCGACAGAGGTTTACTGCCCGACAACATTTCCTGCAGGGCTTTCAGCTTGGTGTCGTAGGTTTCCTGGATCAGAGGCGTCAGCCCCACGCCTGCGGCGGTGACAGTCGTTGGGCAGTTGTCACAGGTCTGCTGTTGTTGTTCGCCGAGGACACGATTGGCGAAGCTGCTGGCTTCTTGCGGGGAGGACCAGACATTGCACACCAGGCCGTTGCGGCACTCGTCCTTGCTGATGGAGGACGAATCCTCGGCACTGCGCTTGTTGAGCAGGTTGTAACCGGCTTTGGTCACATCGCCCACGATACGAATCGGCTTCTGGCTTGAACCGCCCGCTCGATCTCCGCCGACCCAGGTTACGCCATCGTTGCCTGCCTTCTTCTCAACTTGCTCGACGGCAGACACCGCGTCGGTGTTGGAGCTCAGGGTCTGGCTCATCGCCTGACCCTCTGCAAGCTTGCCCCATCCCATCTGATTGCCGGCGATGTCTGCCATCCTGTCGCCGATAGCGCGGCAGGTGCTCTTGGAGCGATCAAAGTCCAACCGCGCCTGCAAAATGCCGTTGGTGATCAAGTTGTAGAGGGCGGGGTTGGCACGTTGAAGAATCAGTGCCGGCAGGGAGGCAACGGCGCCAGTGGCGTTCTGTACCACGGTGCTCATGATGTTCTGGAAGCCGGAGGTCGCCCCGTTCAACTGGTTTTCCAGGGTGCTGCTCAGGCTCATGTTTCCGCAGATCAGATTGGTATTCCAGCCGGCGCCCACGGAAATACTGTCCATGTTGCCGGCACTGCCCATGGTCACCGCGTTGCCGCCGCCGATGCTGTAGAGCACGTCGTCGCCGATGACGCTGCCGGAGGTTGAGGCGTTGATCGGGTCAGCAGAGAAGGCCATTGCACTGACCAGGCCGCAGACCAGTCCGACCGCCCAAGGAGTGAATGTCATGTGGTGCTCCGATTTCATTAGAGGCCCGTGCTGCCCAGGAAGGTCTGGCCGCGCCGCTGACAGCAGGAATACGGCCGCCACAGCGCCCAGGCGTAACCGCCGCTCACTGAATCGATACTCGGCATGATGCTGGGAAAGGTTGCGCAGGTTGGGTTGAGGGTTGGGGTCAACTCTTGCCATTTGCCAGTCAGGGCCATGCCTTCCAGCAGTTCGCCTGCCGGCCAATAGCCGGGCATGGGAAGGGCACGCATCGGCTGATAGACGTGGACCTGGCCGAGGCGAGTGGTGATATCGCCGGCGCGTTGCGCGATGACTGCACCGGTCTTGTAGTCGTCGACCTGATTGAGGAAGCCGCTGCGTGGGTAGAGATTTCCCCAACTGCTCGCCGTGAATAGGCTACCGACTTCCCGCATCCCAGGGATGAGGGCTTCGGGGTATACGGATTCGGGCATTCCGTATCGCCAGGCAACGGGGTCCAGGGTGCTGAGGAAGTAGGGCACAAGCGGCAAGGTCGCCCCTTTGCATGCGTAGCCCGAGGCACTGGCGAACTGGCTGAACGTCGCACCGCCGGGGTGGCCGATGACGTCGGCCTCCTTGAACTTGATGGTGGTGTTTTCAGCGACGTGGTTGGTGGTGCCGTCTTCGCCTGCCTGCGCCATGGGGTTCGGTGAGCCGATGGGGGACATCTCTACCCATGGGTTCATTCCGGTGCTGGAGTAGGCCGATACGACGGCGTCTGGTACGTAATGGCGTACCTTGGCGGAGGTTCTGACTTTGCAGCCGAAGTTTGTGCAGAGTAGCCAGTAGCAGATTCCGACTACTTGGTATTCCAGGCAGGTGGGGGAGAGGGAGGAGGTGATGATTGCTGCGGAGTTGATTGCGGCTGATGTGCTGAAAGATAGGCTGAAGGTTATTGCCAGTGACAGAGTGCGGAGCAGATGGGCCGGATGCTTCATTGTGATGAGCCCCTGGCCTGGTTGATTCGTTCAACGGCCTTGGTTACGTCCGTTTCGCCGTAAACGATGTATTGGCGATCTACGACCACTGCTGGAATTTTTTCTATGCCCAGGCTCCAGGCATCAGCGATCCCCTGCTGAGCCTGAGTGAGATCACGTTGTAGCCGTCTTCCTGCAGGGCTCGTTAGGTAACTTTGAATGGTTGCTGCTGCTTGGCTTGGATTCGTTGGTAGCTCATTGGAAAGAAGTTGTTCAAGACGCTGCTGATCATCTAGAAAAATCATTCGGGTGTTAGTAGGAGCATTGACCGGTACGGATCGATCAGTAACAGCCCATGTCTCCGCTTGGGAAATGCCAGATACGAATAGCAGAATGGCTAGAACTGGTCCGGGAGCTGATTGATGTAGCTTGTTTAGAATGTTGAACATGGTGCCGCACCTGAAACGAATTCAGGTGCAGGAAACCGTGTTATGGGATTCAGAGCATTAAGAAATAGGAAACTGATCGGCTAGGTATTTCAGGTTGGCTTTCAAGGTCGATTGACCGACACACATACATCTACGGATTTTCGAAAACCTGAATTGCAGACCCAGTCATGCCCAAAGTAATCAAGCCTGGCATTGAGCGGCACTTGTACCCGGATGCATTGATTTCCTGTCTTCCTAAAGCCTTTTTCGCATTCCCAATCATGGCCAAGAAAATCGAGTTTTGCATTCTGAGGAATCATAACTGCGTTGCAGCTATTACCTGACTTTTGGAAACCCTTGGCACACTCCCAGTTGTGGCCGAGGTAGTCGAGTTTTGCATTTTTAGGAATTGATACTGCGATGCAGTTATCGCCGGATCTCCGGTAGCCTTTGGAGCATTCCCATTCGTGGCCGAGATAGTCCAGCTGCGCGTTCGCTGGAATCGCCACAGCAATACAGTTGCCGCCGAGCTTTCGGAACCCCTTCTTGCACTCCCAATCGTGACCGAAATAATCAAGCTTTGAATTTTTTGGCAAAGTGACTTCGGTGCAGACGTTACCTGTTCGCCGATAGCCTTTGACGCATTCCCAATTCTGTTTGAAATAGTCCAACTGCGCATGCGCGGGCAAATTTTCGCTGGATGCGTGGTTGCGTAGCGGCTCAACGTTATTAACTCTGGGTTTGACAGTTGGCGGAGGCAGTTGAGCAGGGGAGTGATCACTGGGTTGGGGAATGTGTGTTGTGCCTGGTGAAATGTGAGGTAACGTCAATGTTCCTGGTTTGCCGGTATATGGATTGATGTTCCCAAGCGTGCTCCAGTTGTTGCTGAAGTCACCATCTGGCGCCGAACGAAAATGGGGTGCGACGTAGGTTCCATTCGCGCGCGTGTAGCCACTGACGTGAACCGCTGGTCCACGGGCTTGTGCAACTCCAATCCACGCAGTAGCAATCAGGTACACAAAGACCATGAGTAGACGCGCGATCCAAGATCCTCGATTGACAACCTTATCCATAGGCGTGTGTTTGCGTCCTGGTTATGGGAACGTGTTGGTTGCGAGTCGGTAAAATCTTGAGACGTGGCCTATTGCCATAGCTCTTCAGATTACCCTATGCACATGCTCAACACACCTCGTGATGTACTCTGGCTAGGAAGCTTGCGGTAATGCCGTAAAACGAAAACGCCCCGCACAAGGCGGGGCGCTTTTGAATAAGCTGGCGTATTAGCGCTCTTTGTTGGCCTGTGCGAGCACCGAGGCCGCCAAGCTCAGTACGGACGAGCTATCCGTCCCATCCTTAAGGATCTTGCTAGCAAGCTCTTCCATCTCAGCACCTGTTTGTTTGTCAGTCGAGGACTGAGACAGCGCCGAACCCGCCAGTTTTTTCCCCACAACCGAAGCATTTGGGTCAAGAAGGACTTTAGAAGCAAGCGTGGCAATGTCTTCGCCGGTTTGTTTATGGTTATAGCTCATGGTCATACCTTTCTATTGGAGGATATCGACCTGATTGAGAGCTACCGCTCGGCACCTCCCCGTCATCTTCATTTGACGCGGAGGCATTCGATTGGATGTAATACATGCACTCAAGTCAGGCGCAATTAAACCGAATGGCTTCGAGAGCGGGTGATTACGGAACGTTTGCTGACCTTACGTGATCACTCGCTGATTTTGCCTCCCCTCTCAGGGATACGGTACCGAATACCTATATCTAGGGTTTTTTTCATCGGCAAACACAAGATGAGCGATTTTCAGAAACATATCAAGGCGTGTACACACACTGGTCTTGTGGATAACGTGTGGATATCCTGTTAGATAGCTTGTCTAAGCTGCGTGTCGTCAGGCTTGCAGAGTGGTTTGAAATTTTTCTTTTTTTTTGACTTGACCACTGCTCAGGTTTGGGCGTCTGCTTATAGCAGGACTAATTGCGCGATGAGTCGCTGGATTTTTCAGGCGTATCGGAGGGGCGCGGTTTGATACCTCGATATCGGTCTAGTATTTCGCTAACCTCAATGGCTGCATCAAGTTCGCTGCAAGCTTTCAACTGCATGATGTCAGATCTCTGTTTCTTCTCCTCCGGCTCCGTCATTGCAAGTGCCAGATGCAAGCTGGGCGGCACAGCACGAAAAAGCATCTCCATACTCTTGGAAAGCACTACCCCCTCAGTAAACTTCCCACTCTCCTTCCTCGCCGAAAGCATCATCGACTTCTGAGCCGCACTAAGCTCACGAAAACGCGCGATCCTCTCAACTTCATCCGGCGGCATATTCAAGCAGATCCACCACTCAATCATATTGAGCAGCGCCGACGCCTCGGGCGGAACGTCGTCCACGTTTTGCGTGGCCATCCAATACCAGGCCCCAAGCTTGCGCCACATCTTCGTGATCTTGACGGAGTAGGAGCACAGCAACGGCACCTTTAGCTGGATATGCCCTTCGTCAGTGAAGAATACCAACGGTCGGCCCTTGAACTGGTCACGCTCTGCAATATTATTCACGGTGTTCAGCAGCGAGATATACGAGATGGCCATCTGCGCGCTGTAGCCTTCGCGCGCGTACGTAGCCAGGTCGACGATGGTGATGTCTGCCTCCGGCCACGGTGTGCCGGGCCGGTTGAACATGTCCGCCTCATTGCCCATACAGAACATGGACATGGCCTCAGCCATTTCCAAAAATCGTGCGCTGCGAGCGGCCGGAATGCCAGATTCCAAGCCGGTATCGCGAAGGGCTTCACGAATGTCTTGTGGCAAGACAATTCGCTGTTCGGCCACACACTTCTGCGCCGCATTGAGAATGCACTGGCGAATGGCGCTGCGGTCCGCACGAGTCAGGCGAGCATCTTCCCGATCTTCGCCGCCGGTGATCATCAACCGGGCGGTAATTTCCATCTCGCCCAGAATGTCCCGTTGATCGTCCTCTGTCTGGCTGATCAGGTGTTCGTCCGAGGCTTCAATGTCGTCGGCCGCCAGAACCTTCACGTTCCGACTCGGTACGACGAGTTTCACCGCGTCGGCGAACGGCGCCAGACTTACACCAGACCCAGGAGAGAGCCGAACACGATTCACCGTCAAACCCAGCTTCTTCGCAAAATCGCCGAACAACCCAAAGCTGTTACCCGCTTCAACAATGAACAGGCGCGGGCGGTAGATCGCGACCAACTGATTCAGCATGCCAGTCGCGCTGGCCGACTTGCCGGCACCGGTCGGGCCGAACATGAACAAGTGTGCGTTCATCTGGCGGTCGAGTTTGTTGAGTGGGTCGAATGTAAATGGAGCCCCGCCACGGTTGAACAGGGTGATCCCCGGATGCCCGGTCCCGGTGGATCTGCCCCAGACGGGCGCCAGGTTTGCAATGTGCTGAGCGAACATCAGTTGCACGTACCATTCCAGGGCTTTGCGTTCGTTCGGGTCGAAGTTGCCGGGTAGCCATCTGACGTAGGAGTTCAGTGGGGCGACCTCGTCCTGCGGCTCGACGGGCTCCATGCCGGCACCCAGCAAAGCGGTGCAGAGTTGCAGGCTGCGCTCCTGCAATTGCACCTGGTCCTTACCGCGAAGGAAAAACGCCACGCTGCCCTTGTACAGTTTGTGATGGCGACCCAGCATTTTCCGCGCTGTACCTACATCTTCGCGCGTCAGTACCGATGCCTGCGTGTCGCCGATGGCCTTGCGTGAAAGCTGCTCCAGATGCCCCTCAAGAATGTCCTGTGGCGTAATCACGAGCGTGATGCAGAGGATGGTGTCCTCCGGCATTTTGTCGAACAGCGCGTTGAGTGCATCGCTACCCTTGCGGGTTTCACCGGTCAGGTGGCCTGTCTTCGGTGCGCCGCGCAGTCGATCAAGCATCACCACGCGGTGGGGGAGACCGTCGAGGTACCACAGGCCTTTTTCCATGTCTGACAGTGGTTCGCGGTAGCAAAGGTTCTGTGAGAAGTCGGTGCCGCTGGCGAGCGGCAATTCGTCTGCTCCCGCATCCGGTACAGGCTTGCACACCAGTTCGTAGAAACGGCGTATGTCAGCATCTGCGGGACCGAGGTGATCCGGCCGGGGATTGAACCAGTGAATCAACCAGTGCCGGATGGCATGGCCATCCATGCGATGAGTTTTTATGCCGGCGTTTTCCAGGCCTCCCACCAAGCGGTCACAGATGATTTTCAGGTAGGGGCCAGGGGGCTGGCCGCGCACGTCGGCTTCCACGCCACGGGTCCGTCGATAGACCACGAGCCGAACACGACGCTGCTGACCTCTCCAGGGCAACTGACTGACTTTGGTGTCTTCGAACAGACCGCCCGGTTTAGAGATGGCTTCCAGGTGTTGCTTCATCAGTGCCAGGTAGTGCTCGGTAAACGTGGTGCCCCGTGCCCGAGGCTGAATGTAGTCGTGCAGTCGTTGCAGGTAGTCGTCCCAGTTGGTTTCGTCCTGGGCGTACAACTGAATTACCCACGGCGATGTTTCCAGCTCGTCGAAGGAATCCTGCAGGGCGTTCTCCAGGGCATCACGCGCTTTGCGCAGCCACTCGGGGTCTCGGCCTTCGGTGCCGATCGGCGTCAGCTCAAAAAAGGCTGCGCGGGATACGCCATCCTCCAGCAACATGGCTTGCTCGTCAGGCAGGTAATCGACCCAGGGCAGCAGGTCTACAAAGGATGGATTGACGTTGTACAGGCGACGAACGTCAGCCGTGGTTGCAGGTTTTTTCTTCGAGTTTCGCCAGTCTTCGGGAGAGGGGATGCCCAGCGCTGCCAACCGGCTCAAGTAGCGCTCTGTTGCTGTATCGGTGTTATCCGGGGTTTCAAGATCAGATTTCTTCCGCTTCTTGAAACGCTCAAAGAGGTCCATCAGTAATCCTCCGTCCGTTCACCCGGCATGGCGTATTGCACGCGCTGATACAGCGGGAATACCGTGCTGTATCCCGGAATGGGCGCTGGGTCTGAGCCCGCAAGATGGGGGAAGACGTACATCACCAGGTCCGGGTTCGGCAGGCGTTTGAACTGGCTGTAGATCTCGTTTTGAGCCGTGCGGGTGTACGCAATATTCTCGGCTCGCCCGTCCTCCAAAGACCTTTGCAAACCGAGGCGCGCGTCGAGCAACTGACGGCTGCTGGCGCTGTTGCTTGAACCAGTGGAACCTTGCTCCCACACATCCATCATCGTGTTGTCGCCATGGGGGAGCAGTTCTTCTTTGCTCGTGGCGCAACCTGTAGAGAGCAGCGAAACGGCCAGGCATGCACCATAGTTAATCAAGCGCAGTCGAGACATGACGGGCTCCTGAGCGATAGTCGACCTTGCGGCCCTTGAGTTCGTAATCGATGGCCAACTGCTGGTCCAGGTGCACGGCGACTTTCGCGCCGGGCTGCACGTACACGGCCGCAAAGGCTTGCCCGTAGAGCTTGTTGACCCAGCTGGAGATGTCATTGACGCCTTGGCCAATGATCTTGCCCATGGCTTCACTGCCGGAAAGTCCCACGGTGCCCACAGCCCCGGTCTGGGTGTTCACGAAGGAACTGACGTTGCCGTCCGGCTTGATCAGCGAAGCGGCACCGGCGCCGGCAGCGGTGATCAGCACCTGGGAGCCGATGTACTGCGAGGCGTTGCTCTTGCGCTCGCCACTGATGCAGGGAATGCCGTAGGCGTCGCTGATCCAGCCCAGGCCACCCTGGTTCGAAGCCTGGTTGCTGCTGCCCGTTGCTTCCTTGGGCGGTGCGGGGAGCGTGCGGACGGTGCCGTCGTTGAAGACAAACGTCAGGCTTTTGATCTGCCCGCGCACGCAGGACAGCGTCCAGTCGCCTGCTGCTGTTCCGCTGGCGACGGCACCTGCGACGTCGGGTAAGTCGATACCGTTGGCGGTGAGGTTGTCCGGGCCGATCAACACCTTGAACGGGTAGGGGTCGTTGACGGTGCCGTCGATAGGCACTCGACCGATCAGTGCGGACATCGCGACCGACCCCATCAACGTCGAGTTCTGGGGCAGGGTGTAAACCTTGCGGACCTGTTTGCGCGCTTCTTGCGGGGAGACCTCACTGGGTACAGCTTGGGCGCTGGCATTCAGCGTGTTCTGGCCATGGCCCAAGGCTTCACCAAACGATGTAGGAAAGCTGAAGCCATTGGCTGCTTGAGTTGAACCCGCCGCAATCGGCTTGCCGTTGACGTCTACCGGCCTGGCGTCCTGCGCGTCGATCCAAATGATGTCGGTACTGGGGGCTTTTTTGAAACTCTCGCCATCACCTGGCTGCAAGCCAAACCCGATGGGCAAGTCAGCTGCCGTCGAGTTCATCGCCTCGGTTTTGTTGCTCAAGGTGTTGAGCTGTTGTTGCAGGCTGTCCAGGAGTGATTGGCTCTGCTGTTGCGATTGTTCTTTCAGCGTGTCCTGGGCGCTTTTCAGTTTGCTGTCGAGGTTTTGGTCGATGTTCTGAAGGCGTTGAGTTAAATCCAGATTCTGCTGCTTCAGGTCGTCATTGCTTTTCAGTGCGTTGGAGACTTGTGCTTTGAGCTGCCGGCTCTCCGAAACGATGGTCCGCAGGGTGTCAGCGGGTGTATCACCGTCCACACCCAGTTTTTTCGCCTCGTCAGCACTGAGCATTAGGGCCTCAGCTTCTTGAGCGTCCGGCTGTGAACCGCCGCCACTGAACAACTTGGCCACGATGAAAATTGCCAGGATCGCGAACGGAATAACCAGGAATTTGAGCAGCGGATTATTCTTCACGGCGTGCTCCTTTCGGATCGATCTGCCCGATAGCCACCGGTAGGATTGATTCGGCCAGGCCATGGCCACGGGTTACCAGATATACCGTCGTTGTATCGCTCGCATCGCCGTGGGCACCGAGGTATGGGTGCTGGAATGTCGCAGTGACGAAATCTCCCATGAGGTCCCTTGGATCAAGAACCAGGTGTTGGGTGCTGGTGTTGCGCAGCTTCACTGCCGTCACCCTGTACTCATCCAATCGCCATGCGCCTAAGGCAGAAGCTTCCACTGGCAAGGTCGGGAGCAAGGTGCTGAGGTTCATTCCCCGATTGAGCTTGACCGGGGCGATGCCCTCCAAGGGTTCAATTGTGCGTAGAGGCGCATACAGCATCTGGGCGGCATACCGCGTCATCACGACGGGCAGAGGTGTTTCACGATGAGTCGTCGGTGAGGCTTCCTCGGCGGAGTGATCGGACGGCGGGGTAGGGCGGTTGCTCGAAACCCTGGCGCTGGCTTGCCCATATCGTGTGGCAGGGCTTTCGCCGGCAACGATCTTCACCGGTTCAGGGGCTTGCTGGTTTGCTGTTCCGACTGTCGCGATGATGTCCACCAGCATGATCTCGCCGCTGACCACGTTTTGCAGTTGCAGGCGAGTGGGTTCAATCGGCTCCTGAGCCAACAGGTACACCGCACCGCCTGTGCTTTGAACGCGTAGCTTGTCGACCAGGTTGCGGGGTATACCGACTCGAATATTTTGATCGACAAAGACAATGCGTTCTTGCCCGACGATCAATGGCAACGCCAGCGGAATACGCTCCCAGCGCATGATTTCCACGGCATTGGCGAGGGCGCACTGGCCAAGTGTGAGTAACCCAGCAACGAGCAGGCGGCGCATCATGGCTTGCCTCCGGATTTAGGCAGTTCAGCAGAGACCTCGATCCGCTGAGGATTACCGCTGTAGCAGTCCCAGGCGAGGCCGAAGGGGTTGGTTTCGGGATCAATGTCGGAGCGAATGATGTGCAGGGGATAGCGGGCAAAGGCGCGCTTCACGATTTCTCCGCCGTAGTGCTCGTCCGCGATGATGTCCAGGTTCACGGTCCAGTCGTTGATGCTGAGCGTCTCGATACGTTGCACCGAAGTATCGTTCAGCCCGCGCCCAGGGATCTCAGAGACACCGCGCTCACGTCTGCGCAGCTCGCCGCTGTTACGGCGAAGCTCGAAGTCTTTCTGCAGGTACGCCTTGCAGCTCGGCGTGAGGTAGCTGCCCAGACGGGTGATGTTGTCCTCGTAATCGACTTCACCATCATTCGGCCAGCGGTTGATCTGCTGGAAAATGTAGAAGCCGAAGGCATACACGGACTCCGTCGGGACGTCCCACCAATGGCGGGTGCTGCCGGATCGAAGGTCTGGCGGCACATGAATGGTGAGATCGCGCGGGGCGCTTTGCCAGCCATAAGCCATATAGAGCCCCAGAATCACCAGCAGACCAATGATCAGACGCAGGCTGCTGATGTGGGCGTGTTGCGCATCCACTTTTTTGCGATAGGTCATGCGCCCTCCGTGCGACGGCAGGTCCAGGCACCGCTGCGAGTGATCAGGCGTGCGTTGTTCCAAGTGGGGAAGTGTTGAGCGAGCGTCAGTTGCATCTGGCGATACAGCCAGGTGTCCGGTCGCCCGCGTTTCCAGCGCCTTAGCAGGCGGCTGGCAACGGTCAAACCAAGTACACCTCCCGCCAAAGCACCGACGATGATCAGTGCCCAAACATGGGTGAGAATCGCGAAAGCAGTTCCCAGCACCATCCCGACGGCGCCACTGACCAGCACCGTGCCCCACATCTCGTCGACGGTAAGGCCACCGATTACCGCTGGCTGGTCGTTCAAACGGGTAGGCAAGAAACTCAACGTGCCGTCTTCAAGAACATCTGGCATGGCCGACCCTCGTTACAAAATGCCGGTGGCTTTCGTGACGAGGAAGATCCCGACGCCAAGAACTCCCACCCCCACGGTGGCGGTGGCGCCGAGGTCGCGCCATTTCTTCTTGCCGTCCTGGATCTCGTGATAAACGCCGAAGGCATGCCAGGCCACACCGAGGAACATCACGCCCAAGATGACCAGGCCGATCAGCATGAAGGCGTCGAAGCCATAGTTCTGCATGGTTTGGATCAGGTTGGTGCCTTCACCGCGTGAGGGTGGTTGTGCTGCCGGCAGAGCAGCGGATGCGAACGAGGGCAGCAAGGTTGCGCCAGTCACGCTGTAGAGGGTTTTGGTGAGGCAGGACATATTGAGACTCCGACTGGGTCAACTGAGGAGGAAAAAAGTGAGGATCACGCTGAGCAGAAGGACCCGGACAACCGAAGGTGCTGCGATGGCTTGTTCCAGGTTCCCGGTGGCCCAGCCTCGGTAGCAGCTCCAGGTTGCCCAGGCTGCCCAGAGGAAGGTGATGGCTATGGCGAAGCCTACGAACAGTAGGTAGCTGGCGTTGGGAGGGAAGCCGCCTGATGTTTGAAAGGCAGAGGCTTGGAGGCCGGACATGCTCATGGCTGGCGGCCTTCGGTTGTGTAGCTACCGGAGAGTTCGACGGGATCGCGGGGCTGGGCTCGGGATGGGGATAGGTAATCCTTTAGGCCTTGGCGGATGCGGGCGATGTCTTCTGTTAGACGTTGGTAGTCGAAGGAGTAGCGTTTTCCGGGCTCGTCAGTGATTTGGGCGCTGCGGTGGGCTGTGTCTTCCAGAGACTCGAGCTGGCGGAGCATCACATGGAGGTTTGTATGTTCTGACGCGGAGGCAGCAGAGGCATGGTGTAAAGGCAGTCCAAATGCACAGAGAGAGACAATGCCTTTTAGGGCAAGTTGGCACAGGGAAACAGTAGGACGAATATGCTGGCGCACGGCTAGGCTCTGGTAGTTCCGGATGCCGTCAGCTTGCAGATTTCATCTAGGTAGTTGCCGCAAGAAAACCATATTTAGAACAGGAAGGATTTCTCCAACAGTTTCTTTAAGGTGGCGCTGCCGTGGTGCACCGATGCACCACTTTCTCTGCAGAGTTTTTTCATTCTGTAGCAAGAGGAGGTTGCTACAGAGTCGTCAGCTCTTCCAGGTACTGTACATCGACATCGTGGATGTCTAGCCGTCAGTAATCTGGTTTGCACGCGGTGCTGATGCAGTGCTATTTGATGGTTTTTTATATCCTGGTGCGAAGGTTGCACTCTCGACACCATAGAGAGCCAACGGATCGCTCAACCATAATCGATAAGCTAGATCTTTGATGCTATGGTCAGGTGAGCAGTCAATGTGGTACTGCTGCAGCACATAGCCGGCCATCGCAGCGCGCACACGAAGCCGCATGACTCCTGCCTCCATCCCAAAATCACGGATGACTAATTCGGTCGAGTCTTTGTCCGGATGGGGCACGATAGGAAGGTCCAGCATTCTGTTCCACTGATCGTCGTGCGCCCAACTCTCTTCAGTACGAGGCTTTTCACTGAGAACAACTTCTGCGCTGCTCATTCGTGTAAATACGAAATCTGAAAATTTTCCGTTCTTTCGATCAAATGCGCGGGCATGCCAACGAAGGCCATCGCAACCGATAGCAAACGGCACTATCTCCCGTGTTGAGGACCCAGACTTCGATGTGTACTCGATTCTGACTACCTGGCCCAGTCGTATCGCACGGGTGATAGGCGCAAGAATTTCGATTTTAGGGCGGCTTAGCAACGACACGGATTCGTGGCGAATCAATGAACCTTCCCCAGAGTCGACGCCATCTCCAAAACCTTGCGACAGAGTTACTAGCACCCTATCAGAGGCATGCATTACCTGAGGAGCGAACTCTTCACGGATAACATAGTGCTTACTTACTGGATCAAGCTCAGTGTTCTCGGGGGCTAGCTCGCGGTAGAGCGCGAAGTCGCGCGTGGCTGCTGCTGAAGCTACCCCGAAGCGCTCCATTAAGTCCGAGCGCGATACGACTCCCAAAAAATAAAGACGAAAATCTATAAAGGCTAGGCGTTCCTGCTGTGCCTTGCTGTAATCGGTGAGGTCAATCATGTCTTCTCCGTTCGGTCGTCAACGGCCGCAACCTATCAATCATGCATGAAGGATAGCATGTGATGGGTTGACGTGATCAAAATGATGATGATAGTATTAAATTATGGAACGGTCTCATGCTCTATATGAGCATGCATTCAACTCCCTAGCTTGGGTTGTTTGCTGGGAGTTTGAGACCCGGAAATAGAAAAGCCGACCAAGGTACGAACTTGATCGGCTTTTGGGAAAAGACATCTGAACAGGTTCCAGATGTCTCTCGCGCTTCAGTTAAAGCGTTGCGATGGTAGCCCCAAAAGGCTCCGTTCGCAAGGGAGCGAGTTTGTGTTCGAGCCTATCTCTGTGAGAGACGACCATGTCCCAGCAAGAGATGTTCGCAAAACCGGACGAGGAAGGAGAGGTTATTTACCGTATGACCATCCGTACTAAGTCTGGAAAGGTGATACGACGTGCGAACGGTCAGCCGTTCCGCATTGTTCTTCGCCCTAAAGCGGCTTAATAGGCCACCCACTCGAAACCAGGGCATCAAGTGGTGCCCTTTATCCCTTCCAAAACGGATTCCTCCATGAGCCAGGATTTTTACGATCGTAGCGGTACCCCCATCGCTTACACCGAAGACGGCGTGCATGTGTTCACCTTCAGTGGACAGCCAGTCGGGTATTTTCATGATGAGTCCCTCTATTCATATGTGGGGAAGCATCTCGGACGTATTGCCAATGGACTGATACGTGACAATCGCGGGCAAGTCGTTTTCTTTTCAAGCGATGCTGTCGGTGGCCCAATGAAACCGATGCGGCAACTGACGCCGTTGAAAGGTCTCAAACGGCTGATGCCTCTCAAAAGCATGCGACAGCTTCCTCCTATGCGGCCCATGCTCGCCAACAGCTGGTCTCAACTTTCCGGCCAGCAATTGTTCTTCTGAAAAGAATTCAAGCTGAGGGGTATCCGTATAGCGCTCGCTAGGCTTGAGTACTATTTTAGTCGTTGCTGAGTTTTTGCTTCCCATCAATAGATGCTGATTTCCAGTACACCATCAACCCGCCACTGTCGCGGGCTTTGGCAGTACCTGGACGCGTTTTTGCGGCCACAACATAAAGTGAAGGAACCTTCCTGTGACTGACAAACAGATCAACGTACCGTCTGAGTCAATTGGTTTGCTGTTGAGCATGATTGAAAACCGCATTCGCGAGATTGGCAAAACGTACAAGGCGAATGGCAGTAGCTATCAAGATGACCTTGAAATTACCGCCCTTCGCGCGGTAGCTCGACAGCTAGGGTTCGATTTTGAGGTTTCATCGATTTCATCAGGTTTTGCCGTCACTCGCTATGACCACACTTTTGCGGATTGATTGAGGGAGTCCTGCTGTCTCGCAGTGACCTACTGGCGTTACGCTGGACATCGGCCAGCGTAACGCCTGGATTGACGACTACGGTGCTCATAGTTGGCTACAGGTATTTTTTGAAGTTAGATACAGTGAAGAAAATCGACACGCCTAGTAGCGCCGTGCAAGGCAGTAAGATCATTAGAGGGCTAACGCTGACGGGAATTGCCAGGTAAACCGTCCATGGGACAATAGTTAACGGAATAATTGTCCCTCGCGCCTTGTGATACAGATAACTCGACTCTTGCCCTGACCCGAATTTCCGTAAGTCACGCTGCACCAGGCCATCAACCAATCCTGTGAACGCTGCCAGTACGACCAACGGAATTGTAAGTGTCAGAACCACCATTCGGACACAAAACGTTAGGACGGTGTACAGGGCTGCCAGCCCATAGTCCTGAAAACTAATCATCGCCCGACTCATTGCGTCTCGCAGGTCAACGCTGCCTGCCTGTTGTCGTGCAGGTAAGCGGATGCGTTGAGTCAAACCATTTACAGTGTCTTGCAAGCTTGTCTTCACCATAAGCCAGTCATAAACAGTCTGCACCAGCCACGCAGCGGTCCGTCCCGGTTCTTTAATGACTACGCTATGCATCAAGCTCTGAGACAACCACCCCAACTCGTACTCAAACATCCGCTGCGCATGCTTCCAGCCCTCATCCGGCCAAAACACATACATGCAGAACCACTCGATGATGATCGCCCCCAGCAGAGAGCCGAACATCACGCCGATGAACTGGAAGGGCATTGCAAACAGCACGCCCAGAAAGGTCTTCTGACCTTCCTGCTGTTGCTCAGCTCTCTGCGCGATATCGGCCATGGTTTCGTCCCTGCTTAGCTATTTGTCTCACCGACGGCCACCTGCCGGAAATCATCCAGCAGATCATCTGGCAGCGATTCACTCAAAGCCTGGTATCCCGGCGCCTCCCACCAGTCGCTACCGCTTTCAGCCCCTTTACGCATCCCTTCAGAAATCGCCTGTAAGTCCTTGGGCATAACCTCATCAGGATCATTCGCCGGCAACGGCATCCGAATCTTCCACAGATTTCCCCCTTCAATCAGAGCAAAACATTGCCCCTTCGGCAGCCCAACCACATGTGCAGGCTCAAGCATCGGCACGCTGACGCTTTGAATCTGGTCCTGTGTGTTGGAGGTGAACGCCGCCTTGCCATTGATTGAGTCATTGGCGCTGCTGGCCGGTGTGCTGGTAAACACCTGTACCTTCGGCAACTGATTAGTCAGCAACTCCGCAGTGGCGGTCTCACGCACCCGCAGCATGGACAGGTTGTTGAAGTTACCAATGACCTGACCAGCCTTCGCACGGCTTCCGATCTTTGCCTCGATGTCGCTCATCGTCTGGGTGTAAGCAGTGACTTGCATACCAGCACCGCCACCCTTGTTGATCATCGGGATGAACTCTTCGCCCATCAGTTCGTTGAACTCGTCGGCATGCACGTTGATCGCCACCTTGCCGCCGACGGCCCCCGGCAGACCATCATCAATGCCGAACTTGTAGATGTGGCCCGCCACCGACACCAGGTCGCTGAACATAGAGTTGCCCACAGCCGCAGCAACTTCCGTATCGGAGAGCGCATCGAGGCCGACATACACCACCGCGCGTTTACGGATGACCTGCATCCAGTCGAAGATCGGGCGGGGGTCTTCAAGGTCCATGTAGTCAGGCGATAGCAGTTCCGCGATCCGGCCGGTGGTCAATTTCTCCAGCAGCGGTAGGAGACTGGCGACGATCTTGTCGAAGTAGGTTTTGTCGTACCGTACAGCTGACCGAAGGCCATCCATAACAGGATCAGAGATGCGTTTTTGCGTGAGGTATATGTCGAGCGCAACCACACGCAGCGGGCGGTCCTTCATGGCGAAGCTGAGGTTCTTGCGATCGATCTTGCCTTCGATTTCTACAATGGTCTGCCAGGCTTGGGGGTCATGCTCGGCGAAGTAGCTTTTGGCGTATTCCTCGAACAGCGCGTCGATGTTGATCACATGCCTGAGTATCTGCTCGTAATCCGGTCGACGCCCGAGGGCGACCAGGGCGCGGGCGATGATGTTGACGAAGCGCCAGGCGAACTCGCGGAAAGCGGCTGAGTTGCCTTCCCCCGAGAGTTGGCCAGCAATCCGTGTTGCCACCTCCGAGATCCGGCCGAAGCGTCCCACAGCGTTGTAGCGCGCGGAGTGGTCGGGCCAGCCCAGGTGGAAAACGTAGAACTCGTCCAGGCGTCCGGCGCGCTTGCACTCGATGTACATGCGTTTGAGTAGATCGGCATCGCCTTTGGGGTCGAAAACAATCACCACCTCTCGGTCCAGGCCTGCGTCTGAATGCGCGTGTTTGTGCGTGCGCCGAATATCCTGAGTGATAAACAGCTCGGCCAGCCGCGTCTTGCCCACCCGTGTGGTGCCCAGCACCAGTGAATGGCCAACCCTCTCGCCCAGCGGCAAGCTGACGTCACCTTCGTGTGGTTCGATCCCGTGAAGACGCGGCAGGCCGCCGACGGGAGGAAGTGGGCGGGCGGGGTTGAGCGCTACGTCCCATGACGTCGCTTTCGTCAGTAGCTTGATGGGGAAGGGGGCATACTCCAGTCGTTCTTCAATTCGTCGGGCAAGTCTGTACACGGAGGTCGGTTCGACGTACTCGGCGTATTTGGGTAGGTATGTGTCCAGCAATCGCTGCGTGTGTTTCTGTGTCCAGCGGAAGCCCTTGCCGATGAACAGGCGTTCGTTGCTGACCGGAATATCCTTGCTGGTCATGGTGTAGCGGGGCAGGCGCCGGATGTTGCGGCGGTAGCGCAGGACCACTAGCGCTTGCCTCAGCCGAATAAAACCGAGGCATATAAACGCTGTTGCGGCGACCGCCCCGAACAGCGGCGTCAGCGCAAACGCCCAGGGCGCAAAAACACACAGCAGGGCGGCTGTGGCGCACACCACCGCGGTGTACAGCTCAACGGCCGGTCGCAACAGCGTCTCAATGGTGTATTTAGTCGCCACGAAGGCCTCTACTGCTGGATCGCGGTGGCGGTGATCAGTAACGGGTAGTGCCTGATCCCAAGGCGGTGCGCGAGGTCATCTGAGGACGCTGGCACCACCTGAAGGCCTGCCGCCCAGCGTTGCACTTCGGCAAAACGCTCGGCGTTGGCCACGTTGACCACCAGGCCGAGGGCGTGCAATTCCTGCAATTGTTCTCGGCGTTGCGATAGCCAGGTTTTGGACACGTCGTCATCACCAATGACGAACAGCGGCTGCAAGCCCGGGGCGTTGATCACCCGACCTTGCACTTCGCCGGGTGTCAGAAGTTCGGAGGTCACTGGAAACGCGCCCTGGCCACTTACGCCAATGTCAGCCAGCGATGGCGATTGCTCGGTAGGCTCCGGCATCAAGCCCTCGTAGTAGGGCAGGGCGGACACCCCGCCACGGTCTTCAACCACAATCAAACGACTGGCATTCGCCAAGAGGGGCGCGGACAACCACAGCAATAGCACGGCATTGAAAAGTCGGTTCATGGGTTATTCACCATTGGGGTTGTGCCGATGACACGGTTGAGATGTTTGGTAAATGCTCGGCGATAACGGGCTGCGGGCTCGCCCCCGGCCGGGCGGTGGTAGCGGCCAGCCGCAGTGATCCAGTCGCCACCTTTGGATTTGTGCTCCGCCAGGATCCGCGCCGTGACCGCAAGGTTTTTGTGCGGGTCCAGCCCTTCACAGGGCGAGTTGTAGCGATGGCCGTTTGCGCCCAGGTTGGTTTGCCCCAGGCCCACGTCGACGCGATGGGAACCTGCAGTCCGCAGCGCGTGCAGCAATGCACCGCACGCATCGCTGCGGTTGGCGAAGCGATAACCGTTGCCGGCGACATTCAATGTCCAGGGCCAAGGCACCAATCGCCCACGAAGCCTGGTACCGCTTTCCTGTAAGGCGATGGAATACAGCACCTCAGAAGGCACACCGGCAGGCAGAGCGATCAACTGATAGGCCGGTGGTGGAGTCTCCCCCGCATTCGCGAAGGACGTACTGAACAAAAGGCTCGCTGCCAATAGTGTGCGGCTTACTGACGTTGCCACTGTCCGTTCACCTCTCGTACCACGGCCGGTAGCTCGCCACCGAGGCCCGTGTTTTGCCAGTGACCTTCGTCGTGATTCAGCGTGATCTGCTTATCTCGTACACGCTCTGGCTCAATACCGGCTGCCAGCGCCCAGCGGCGGATTTTTCGGTCGTCACCTTGGCTACCGACGAAATAGAGGTCGAAGGGCAGCTTCTGGGCCTGGAGTTCTTTGGCTCGTGCGATGCACGGCGTGCAGTTGTCTTGCACGAAGATCGCCAGTCGGCTCGCGGCTTTCAGCTGGGGCGGTGGACGTGAGGCGAGGGACAGCGGGTTGGGCGTGATTTGAATGATCTTTTCGCTGGGGTAGAGGCTGGCGAATGCTTGGTCGTAGGCGCGCTGGTAGGCCAGCTCCTTATCAACGCGTTCGCGTTCGGCCTTTACCTGCAGTTCTGCATAGCGCCTGCGCTCGTCGGCGGTTCTGGCCTCGATGCCCAGGGCTGTTAGAGGATCCAGGCCAGGTGAATAGATACCCCGAGGGCCATCCATCAACGTTTGGTAGCGCGTCCATTCCTGAGAAGTTAATCCCCATTCATGGGCCAACTCAGTCTGAGTGATGTGGGTATCACTGAGCTTTGTATTGGTGGCTGATTCTGGATCGGCAGCCGCCAAGGCGTTCCATGTCGCTATGAGCGTTGCTGTGCCCAAGATGAGCGCCAGGCTGGTTTTTTTCAGTGACGAGAGAGAGACGAGCATAAAGGCTTATCGCTCTACAGTGACTACTTGAGGTGTACCGGCCACGTCGAAGCGAGCGGAGTTGTTTTCCAGCGCTTTGAGTCGCCAGGAGGTGCCCGCCACGGTGTCGCCCGGTTGGATGAGGTAGAGCTGGCTCAATCGAGTGCTATCAAGTGGGCCGACGGAAAGAAAGCGTTCACCGCCTCGGTACTCGATATCCACGACGGTGAATGGCGGATCTTGTTGTTTGGCTGGGGCGGAGCTGGCCTTGTTGGCCGCGCCGTTGAGCTTTGATCTGGGTTGAGTCGCAGAGTGTTGCTTGGTTTGGAGTCGGTTTAGTTCGTGAACGCGTGCGCTGAGTGCCTCCACTTCAGCTTTCAGTAACAACCATTCTGCAGTGGGTGTGGCTGTGCTGGAGATGCCTTGCGTCACTTCCGAGGCTTGCTCCGCAACCTTCTGCGCTGCGTCAATCCGGTTCGACAAGGCTTGCTGGCCGGCACGAAAGTCTTCGTCGGAGACCAGCTTCTTGTCGTCAATCCGGCCAAGCCGATCATCTATCTCACGAACCTTTACCAGCAGTTCGTTGATCGACTCGTCGTTCGCTGATGTCGCCAAACGCTCGCTGAGCAGGACGATTTGCAGATGCTCATACAGCAGCAGCGCAGCCAAAATGGCTGAGCAAAGGCTGAGAATCACAGTGGTACGTGTGGGGCGTGATGATTTCATGGGCGTCCTCGCGCGGAATCGAGGACACCCTCTCAAACGGGGTTATAGCGCGCAGCAGGAAATAGATTATTCACGCGCAGCGGAATTTGATCGTTCCAGATCCAGGCGTTGAGCGATCGCATTCAGCAAGTCGCAGCCATCGCGCATCGGATTACACGGTCGTAGTCAATAATTGAAGGCTTCTGTACCATCCACACCATAAAAGCGTTTTCCCTCTACAACCGACTGCCAAGCAGCTCGAGTTGGGAATTCAAGCGCTGTATCACTCAGACGAGAGAGTGCGTGTTTTTTAAGGATTTCTAATGAGCAGTAGGCTTCGGCTAAACTCTCTTTGTTGGGAAGGCCAAACGCTTGACCTTTTGACGAATCCCAAGTACTACTCAGAAAGTGAATTGCAAAGTTATCCATACTCGAATCGAAGCTTTTCAATGTAGCGAATACCTTGGAACACACCTCAGGTTTTAGGTGGCCCAGTGTCCATAGGATCGGCCCAACACGATTCTTCTTGAGTAGAACGTTCGCTTCAGCTGCACGCAGGACGTTGCCAGCAAAAGCCTGAACGGCTTTTGCTTTTAGACTCATGTCCAAAAGTATATCGTTCTTGTAGCTGGTTTCGGTTTTAATATAGCTACGTCTCAATAGCTCAGCAGAGCAACTCAATGCTTTAGAGTCCTTTGCGATTTTTTCGTGAATAGACGAAATTTGTTTTTTATCTTTATTGCTAACAAGCTCTTTGATCGTACTAAGTGCGCGATCCTCAATGCTGCCCCTGAAGCTACCCTTTGTCGCCGTTGTACGGCTTATAAATAACGGCTCATCTGCGAGTCTTGCAACTGCGAGACACAACTCCTCGAGATCATCAATTTCCTGTCCTATAAGAGACTTCCCGATTTCACCCAGCATTTCGACAAACTCTTCGCAGTTGTCAGCACTTAGCTCAGACAATAGATGTGCACGATGCTTAGGATGCTGGAGGTATTTACGAACAGCACTGATACTAACGTCTGAATCAGTGATGCTCATCTGAAGGGCAACCGCAAGTCTAGACGGGTGTGCAAGCACCCCGTCTGAGTAAGAACCTTCTCCCAACGCGTGACAGTCATCAGCACGGGCTACCTCTGGAAAGAGAAAATGCACGACTTTTTGAGCTGCTTCGCCTCCTCCCGCCTGATAGGCTAAATTACGTTCTGGTATTCCATTCGATATTAGTTTTTCCGAATCACCTATCTTCAACTGATCATCTGATAACCAACCTACAAAAAGTCTAGGCTTTCGTTTTAGAAGGTCAAATACACTCGGGGCTTTGACTGAAAGTGCAGCTAATCCCAAGATGTCAGAGAATACTATTTCTCCTCTTAGCAGCGGCTCCATAATTCGAAGCGCGTTAAATACGCGAGCTACGTCCCTAGGTTGTTCCAGTAAATCACGTAATCCGGAGTGATAGAAGTAACCCAGACGCTTGTTTTGATCTTCGAAGTAGGGGTGCAAAGCCTTAGCGTCTAATTTGTTTACAGCAGAGTCAAACAGCTTTGCACGCGCTCCTTGCGACAGATTGGGCAGCGCCATTCTGACCTGAACAATCTTATCAAGATAGGAGTTTGCCTGCGGTACCCGTAAGTTTTTTAATGCATCGCTGATATAAGCTGTGTCCCAGGCTACTACGTATCCAATCCTAGGCAGTCCCCCAACAGCCTTGATGATCCGAATCATTTCGAAAACTTCATCGGGAAATAGCCGGTCAATATCATCTATAAAAACGATTACCGGACGGTTGAAGCTTTTGAGCGCCACCTGTACTCGTTGCTTATAAGCTTCTATATCTGGCGTTTTGTACTCTGAGATGGCTTCTGTCGCGTCTCCAGCAGCCTCTACAACTGATTTGATGATAGACGTCCACGGTTCCGCGCCTGGAATGAGCTTCACTAGGTCGAATATTTTTGAGTATGCTTTCAGCTCTTTTGCAACTTTTTTTCCATCCTTGCTGTGATCGCTCAGTTTGATTGCTTTGGCGACGCTAGAGAGGAACTGACGCAATAGAGCTTCTTTCTCCCCAATCAGCCAGGGATTGAAGTGGACGATAATAGGAGCGCCTGCGGATTTATCTTTTTCGAGCAATTCCTGAATCATAGCTAAGGTCGAGCTTTTTCCACTTCCCCACGGCCCCTCAATCGACAGCACGAAACCTGAGCTGCCTGAGACCTTGGTCAGAGAAGACGTTGCGATTTCAGCAAAACCTCGACGGGACAGTAAGTCTTGATCCAAGGCCGAACCAGACTCAAGAGCAAAATCAAAGTCTAGATTGTCGATCTGAAATGCGCTTAGATTGGTGAAGAGCTTGTCCATTAACACCCCTAGGCGGGATCGCAAAGATCCCAATGATTAGGCATTGTTCCCCGTGGCAGTTGTCACAGGACATATTTTGTACATCTTGCTATACCCTCTCGGATGAAAATAGCTCTGTGAATCACCCTAGGGTTTCGTTGCCGCATTTTTGCCCTCTGCAGGCATATGCAAGCCAGCTCACCACTCAGTTTTGTTGCAGGCAAAGGGCGTCCTCGTGTGTAGACCAGGACGCCCTGTCAAACTGGGGTTATGGCACAAAGCAGGAAATAGGTTATTCCCGTGCAGCGGAATTCGGCCGTTCCAGGTCCAGGCGTTGAGAGATCACGTTCAGTAAGTCGCAACCATCACGCAGCGGAATGCACATCAGCTGCGCGAAGTCGCTGAGGACCACGGTGTCGGTAGTTATTTCGCTGCGCATCGCAAGGTTTTCGAGAACCTGCGTGACCGCACGGATGCGATAGTTGGCAGCGTCGAGCAGGTTGCTCAAGGGGGCTGAGGTCTTGACGAATAAGGCGGGAGATCCGTCAGTTTCGCTGGTAAGTGCGATGTAGTCGTTCATGAGTAAAGCTCCACAAGAGAGAGATTTACCAGCCTGTCGTCGCCAAACGACTGGGTGGCAACTGTACGCAGGTTGGCGAACCGGTGTGGAAGCCGGCAGACCCGAAGGTCTCCCACGCACAGCTGCCATAACGACATCTATGCGCATGCAAAAACGCCTGCAATCAAGCAAACGCTTCTGCATTCCACAGCGGGTCGCCAAACCCGGTCGCCATGAAGGCGACGGGCGGACTATAAGGTGCGTGATGCGCGTCGTGCAAGGGGAGAAGAGTAAGTGTGGTCACTTTGAGAAAACCTGAATGCGCAGTTCTTAGCACAATCTCCCTAAAGGTCCGCCAGAAATAATTAAAACGGGTTTCAGTACATTTTATATATTTGACGGGTTTTTTATAGTTGAGCTCACCTAAGTAGTCGTCTGACTATAACCACTGTGAAAGTTGTGTATAGAAACATTCCAATTGCAGCGTTCATTGCTGAAAAAAGCATTGATGGTCCGGGAGTGCGTGTTATATCTCCGTAGCCAACAGTTGTAGCTGTGATGAAGGAAAAGTACACGCACTCTAACGTGAATTTAATTATGCCTTTAAGGTCTCCAGCGGCCAGTACGGTCTCAAACGATGTGTCGATATCATCAATTTTGATTCCCGATACTCCGCAGATAGCTGCAAAAAATATTACTGCTACTAACCAGGCAATAATTGGGGTTTCGGGGCGGTCGCCATATCCAGTGATATATCTTCCAGGAAAAGATTTTAGAAAGCCTTTCAGTGGGTTTGATAGAGCGCGATTTTTGTCAATTAACAAGCTCAAAACATAGTGAGTTCTCGAAAATACTTCGCGGCTTGTATGATTGTCACGAGTTTTTGCAATGTGTTCATAAAATCTGATCATCCCTATTATAGCGCTTTGGAGGCTGCGATACTTATGTTTGTGTGCTTTCTTTTCTCCTGGATTTAAAAGCTCAATTGCAGGAGGGGCACTTCCAATGTATGAAACTGATTTGATTTTTCTTCTGGTTTTCCAATTTTCAGAGTCCCACTTACGAAATGTTTTTAATAGATTTTTGCCGATCGTAGAGAAGGACATTAGATCTTCATTGTCAATGGTGATTTCTGAAAATTCACAGTTGCCGGTAAAACAGGTTGTGTTCAGGTCAATTTTGCTGAAGTCTACATTTTTAAACTTACAATTCATGAATATTATGTTGCTGTAGTTTGTTTTTTCATGACTATTTTCATTGAAGCTAACATGATCGAATTCGCACTCATAGAATACAGTGTTTTTCATTGATCCTTCGTGAAACCAACCATTGTTGAACTTGCAGTTTGAAAATTTACAGTTCGATAGGCTTGCATAAAAGAACATGATCTTGTAGGGGGCGCTAAATGAAAAGCTGCATCGATTAAATACGCACCAGTCAAAAAAAGCCCAGTCGAGCGCTGAAATTGGCGATTTTGCATGGAGGTTTTCTATGGTTAAACCGCGTAGGTCGCGATGGTAGTCTCGTTTCCCTGACGATGAATCGTAGCCACCCCGAGCGGGTGAAATATTTGGCAGTGTTGAAGCGTTATGTGGCGTTAAAACGTCGCACCAGTTGTGTTTGTCATGTGTTATATCTACTGCTATTTTGTTCAGGGTTTCTTCGCGGCCAAGCCAGCGGCCTGTTAGTATGTCAAATTGTTCATCGATTACGTTGTAATATTGGAAGTTAAAATATTTGTCATTGACTCCGTGAGTGTATATGGGTGCGGAGTTTGGTTTTAGCGTTAGCGGAATGATTTTAAGCATTGCGAGTCCGTAGTTGTAATATAATTTAAACTGAGCTTACTGTTTCCCGAGGTGTCATTTTTGATGAGATCTAGATGTTAGCCCCATTCCCCTATTTACAGGAGACACTCCACAATTGATCCAGGCGCGTAGTGTAGCTTTGGCTCATCATATCCTGCCGCATCTTCCAGTCGGGGCTATCTGGAATGCTCGCCAATTTCAATGTGCCCTTTCCCCAACGCTCATTGATCTGATCAAGAACAGTCATCACTCTGGTCGCCTCTGCGGGCTGCGAGACCGCAAACAGATCATCCGTATACTCGCCCGGCTGATATAAATTGAGCAGCATGACTTCGGCTTTGCTGTAATTGAACCCCGCGCGGAAAACCTGGCCGACGGCTTCAACAGCGGCCCGTGTGAGCAGACGCACGTCGTCCGTTGGATACGGTAGATCCACCACCACCCCATTGGCGTACTTCGCCTCATCGGGGTTGAACATTCCCGTGCGAATGGACACCCGGATCTTTTTGCACAGGGATTTCTGTGCCCTCAGCTTTTCGGAAGCCCGCATCATGTAGGTGGCCACCGCCTCTTTGATCGGCGCCAGTTCGGTCAGGCGCTTGCCGAACATCCGGCTGCAGCAGATTTCTTGTTTTGGCGGATCAGGTTCATCTAGCTCCAGGCATTGAGTGCCGGACAACTCCCGCGCGGTTTTTTCGATCACTACGCTGAACTTGCTGCGCAGCATCGGAGGATCCGCCTTGGCCAGGTCCATCGCGGATTTGATACCCATCCCATCCAGGTGCAGCTTCATCCGTCGACCAACACCCCAGACCTCAGCCACGTCGGTGTTGCGCAGTACCCAGTCGCGTTTGTCTGGGGAACAGATGTCGACCACTCCACCGGTTTGCCCTTGAAGGCGTTTGGCAGTGTGGTTGGCCAGCTTTGCCAATGTTTTGGTGTGGGCTATGCCTACACCTACCGGGATTCCCGTACAGCGCAGCACCTGATTCCGAATCCGACGGCCCAGAGCATCGAGGTCTGCCATTCCCGTGAGATCGGCAAACGCCTCGTCGATGCTATACACCTCGACTGCCGGCACCATGGCTTCGATCAAGGTCATGACGCGCTCGCTCATATCGCCGTACAGCGCGTAGTTCGACGAAAACGCAATGATCCCGTGCTGCTTGAGCTTGTGCTTGATCTGGAAATACGGCTCGCCCATTTTGATAAAGGGCTTGGCGTCGTAACTGCGGGCGATGACGCAGCCGTCGTTGTTGCTCAGCACCACAATGGGCACCTTGGCCAAGTCCGGCCGGAACACGCGTTCGCAGCTGGCGTAGAAGCTGTTGCAGTCGATCAGCGCGAAGACAGGGGCCTGCTTAGACATGGCTGCGCACTGTGCTGGTGATGACGCCCCAGATCGACAGCTCATCGCCTTCAAGGATGTACCGCGCTGGGTATTTCGGGTTTTCCGACAGCAGAATGACCTCGTTGCCGCGCTTGCACAGGCGCTTGCAGATTGGCTCATTGTTCAGCGCTGCGACGACCAGATGTCCGTGAGCCGGTTCGATGGAGCGGTCAACGATCCCGATGTCACCTTCAAAGATGCCGACGCCTTGCATGCTGTCGCCAGTGATTGTGATCAGGTAGACGTGGGGGGCGCGGATGTTCAGAACCTCGTCCAGTGAGATATGCCTCTCGATGTGATCGGCGGCGGGCGAGGGGAAGCCAGCAGGTACCTGGAAGGAGCAGAAAGGCAATATCACGCCGCCTTCGGAGATGGGACCTAGAATGGAAAAGCTCATGGCGCTGTCTTCTACGAGTGCTGTGCGAATATACAGTTAACTTTGTAGGAGGCTTGCGGTCAATTTTTCTGTAGGGGAATTCGACAAATGGGTTGCTGAGGTTAGGTGGGGGACATGAAGGCAGCATGTGCAGTCCTTACGAAAGCGTAAGTGCATTTGGTGTCGATGCGCCTGAGCAGGGGAAGCTTGATCTTTGGCCTGGCTATTTGGATAGTTTCGTCCATGTGGCAGGTTACTCGGTAGGAGTGGCGGGCACTAAGCCGAAAGCCTATTCAGATTTGCAAACGCGCCTTCAATATTCCGTCCGCATCGTCCTTGCCCATGCCACCTGTCCCTGTTTCGGAGGATTTTTCTCAGATGAGAGAAACGGCACAGGCTTGTGTAAAGGTGCATTGCTGGATGACCCCACCGCTCCAAATTTTTCTCTAAGCATTCAGTAAATTGGCGAACGAGGTGAGATTATAACAAATATGGCATATTGCCATTGAAAAAATAGCTACTGCTTGTACAATTTAGGTGAAGGAAATTGCCTGTAGAGTTAGATTCTGAGAAAGGATGATCAGTAATGCGTTTTCAAATAAGTGAAGTTCAGGCCGACGGCCACTGGGTGCCATTAACTGACTATCGTGTGTCGGATAATTTTGAAAACGTATTTACTCTGATAGTCGGTCAAAATGCTGTGGGGAAAAGTAGGTTGCTGAGGAAAATTGTCAGTAACTATATTTTTTCATCGGAGAATCGCACCAAAACTTCGGATAGGTCAGGGCAGTCCGTCAATCACAACCCTTCCTATCCTATGGGGTTGTTGAATGAACTTCCCAAACCTTCTAGGCATAAAAACCTTCCCACCTATCTACAAAGTGCGCTTCCATATATCACGCAGACGCATAATAATTATAATTATGGTGAGGTAAGGACCTCGCATTACTCGAGTCTAACACCAAGTAACGTGATTGCTGTGTCCACCGGTCGCCATGACCGATTTCCATCAGCAACTCATGCCCGAAATAAAGAAGTCATTGCGGACTATCGCTACATAGGGACTGATCAGTTTTCAAAAAATAGTATTTCATCAAGCCTTATTTCTCTGCTCGAAGGGCTTTTACAAGGAAGGCAGAGTCTTCACAAACTCAGCAATATATTTGAGTACCTAGGTTTTGCACCATATCTTGACATAAAGTTATCCCTCGACAAAAAGCACTACGCAAGACTGACGAACGAAGAGTCTTATGAGTTGCACTACAGCTCCGACCCATCCTTGCTGGAGTTTCTCATTGGTGATGAGGATCGAATGCATGATAGTTATTCGTCAGCACGTGCCTTTTATGAGTACCTCAAGGCCCGTTCGAAAACTAATATTGAGCTTCATTTTTGGGATGATTCCCTTGATGTGCAACACCAGACAATTGATGAGTTAATACCATTTCTTAAGTCTGGCCTTATAAAGATATTTGACATTACTTTGATTAAGTTGGTTGATAAATCTAGGCTGCGTTTGAGCCAGGCGAGCTCCGGACAGCAGTGCATGCTTACAATTATGCTGGGAATTGCAGGCGCGATAAAAAACGGGTCCCTGATATGCGTCGATGAGCCGGAAATTAGCTTGCACCCACAGTGGCAAACAAATCTAGTTAAACAATTACAAGAGGTGTTCTCTGATTTTACGGGGTGCCACTTTGTAATTGCTACGCACTCACCTCAATTAGTGTCTGGTCTGACAAGCACCAATGGATATGTTTTAAATTTAGAAGATAAAGAGCTACATCACTCATTTGATTATGCAAAACGATCTGCTGACTTCCAGTTGGCGGAAGTTTTTCATACTCCTGGGCAAAATAACGAATATCTTTTGCGGGTTGCACTTTTGTTGCTGACGAAACTCTCGCGACGTGAGGAACTTTGTCATGAAGATCGAGAAAGCCTCAATAGACTTATTAGTATTCGTAAGAGAATGAGCGATACCGATCCCGTTTACCATCTGATAGGTCAGGTGGAGGCATTGTATTAAGATGAAGGCAATTACTTTTAGCGGGATTAATGCAACGTATATTGGTTTATACGATGGTATCAATCATAAACTTTGGAATCAGACTAAAGGTCCCATGGTGGCCTTGCGGCACTCAATTCGTGATCACTATCTAGCGGAACAAGGCTTTTTGTGTGCTTATTGTCGAATGGAGAAAAAGGAGCGCCACGGTTTAACTTGGGATGTAGAACATATCATCCCAAAATCAACCCATCCTCAATACTTGTTTGAACCCGAAAATCTTGCGCTAGCTTGTAAAGAATGTAATCAGAATAAATGGGATAAAGGGGTTCTTTCTCGTCCCTTAACGGCGAATGCTCAGTATCCGCGGGTGTCTGATGCTTTCACCATAATTCACCCACATTATGATCGGTATTCAGATCATATGGAGATTGCTGTTCTTTCCAAAAAAGTCTTCCACAGGCCAAAAAATAAGGAGAAAGGTAAGGAGACATTCATTATTTGCGATCTTGTTAGGTTTTCATACGAGTTTGCCGAGTGGGAAGATTTCAATTATGCAATTGTAAAGGCGGTCAGTGACTATATTAAACGTTGCCCAGCTGACGCCACAAAAAGTGAAATTGAGCGATTTATGAGTACGTTAAACTTTACAGTCGAGGCTGATTTTTGAGTCGCTATTGTCGCGAAACGAGCCGCACCTATGAGTGCATGCGCGATCGATAGGGTCTAAGGATACTGCACCCGCAACTTGTAATTTAGCTAGCCTCCAACTACGTTCGATCTGTTGTTTTTGAGTCGAAAGCGGCCCGTATTGAAGTCGCAGTGGCTTTATTAAGTCGTTATCCGTCAATGGTTAACGACAGTTTAAATGAAAATTCTGTTAGTTATAATCAGCGAAAAGCACTCAGGCGCAAAGGGAGTCTACTGATTGCCCAGTGAGTTATTATGATGTCAATGGTCTAGCGGGAGACATTTTTACTTGGTCTCTTTCACGATTCAAAACATCTAGTCCGGTCTCTGGAGCGTCTCCCGGCGTACTCTTAAGTCATAAGCTGCAGATACGCAATTTGCGAGCTGCCGTGGTAGCCTAAAAAGACCATCCGCACTACCAGCCTAAGCCTAAGTAATATCATCTAGGCTATTCACCATTTACATCGAGGTATTCAACTTTTTCATTGTAAGGTGCAGATAGTTTCAATTTTGCTGGTGGGTCGTAATCATTAATGTCCACAGTTTCTATTAGTTTGTCTTGGTAGGATAGTGTTATTTGTAGGTTGGCGTAGCCGTCGAAAGTTCTCTCGAAAACATTTTCAAGTACGAATGGGTAGTTACCGTCTTCGTGATCAAATGGACTTCTGTCGTAATCTTTTTCTATCTCTGTTGTGTCGGCTTTGAAAGTGAACTCTATGTCGTATATGCACTCTTCGCTGTTTACTGAAATTAAGTTTGCTTTGCTTAGCTCAGTGTCGTAGATTTCTACGTTATCTAATTCAGAGTCCCAGGTGCCCATTTTAAATTCTGTGTCTAGCGCGACTAGGCACTCATGGATTATATTCATGATTTGTCCACGGACAGCTTCTAGTGCTTTGGCGGCAAATTCTGATGGCTCTATGGAAATGCTCTTAATAACCGCATCAATAAACTCGTCAATTGAGTTGCTGCAAATCAAGCGAGGGTTGTGCTCTGCAAAGTTATGCATGTCCTTATCATTGGAGATTAAGTGAATCGCATGTCCGCGGGCTGTGGATAGGTCATCTAAAGCCTTTAGTACAAAGGCGTCTGCAAATTCTTTTTCTTTGTCGCCTATAGCAAACGGTGGTAATACAGAAAAGTAGCGCTCAAATACATAGCTTGGTTTTACCTCGTCGATAGAAACATACTCAACATTTTCCGAGGTAAGAAATTTCTCGAAGTCGCCGATTATTGGATTTGATATTTCGTCGGCGGAGATGGTTGAGAATATGCCGTGAGCCGGAATGGTCGGGATATTTCTCAATATCATCGCGTTCTTTTTTATGGCTTTGAGCTCTAAAGTTGCAGAGACGGCTTTCTTTTTTATATGTGCTAGCACTTCGTTCTTTGTTATTTCTGTAATTAACAGTCGAACCTCCCCGTTATCTATGAGGTTCTTAAGGGCTCCGAGGCTGTGAGACATAAATTGAAAGTTCTTGCCTTCGTAAATATTAGTGTCCAGAAAAATCAATCGTGATTTTAATTCCATGGCTGCCTCTTTTTTATTTGTATATTCATAGGGGGTGATAGGATTTCTGAATGAACGGGTGAAATTATTAACCGCTCATGAGGTCATAACGCTTAACTTATTCTGTGATGGATGGGATGGAGCCCAGCTCAACTTCATGTTGAGCTGGGCTTCATCGGTATATTTATTTTTTTGGAGGGGGAGGGGGCGGTGGAGATTTTGGAAGGTTTTTTCCATGATCTTTAACGAAGCGCATTGGAGGTGGTGGAGGCGGTGGTGGCTTTTGATTGCTCATGTTGGCTTAGCTCCTGCTGGTGGGTGTAGAACGGAATGAATGACAACACGGATAGAATCATAGTGAGTGTCACGTAATTTGCTAATGACACAAGCTTTGACCCACGTTTGTCGTTGTTCTCGGTATTGATCGTGGCACCCTCAATGTAGTAGCTCAAAATCACGGAATTGAAATAGGTGTCTGCGTCATCATCATTCTCACCGTAGGCTGCAAAGTGAGCTACGGCCTGAGAACGATAGCTTTCCAGTTCCGTTAGAGTTGGAAGGCCTCTGTCGAAATCACGCAGTTGCCATGATGAGCGAAAGTAATATGCCCCACATAACAAGCAAAAAACGGAAGAGAGGTAGAGGATCCAAAATGAGATGCCTATGAAGCCGCTCTCGGAATTTGGTGCTTTACTCAGCATATAGGATAGAAATGAGAGCAGTACGCCCAAGATCGCTAGGGGAAGATTTAGCCTTGAAATTAGCTTTTCTTTACGATCTAACTCATAAAAATAAATTTTTTCATAAAGTGCAAATCTTGCAGACTCATTCATGTACATATATCTCGCGTCTTGTGGGTCGCTACAACATTTGTATCGTTTAGGAAAGGGCGATTGTAATCTTGTTTAAGATTGAATTGGTTGTGTCTGCGATATTATAATCGTGGATTGACTTCATCGCTCTGGTTGAATTAAAGCATAGGCATGACCCGGTGTAGTAGAAATAATAGCTTCCTAGCTTTTTGGGTTTTACTGATTTTCCAGAGTTTAGTAGGGCATAAAGAGAGTTTAGCTCAGTTTTCGTCATCATGAACTCCATGTCTTTGCCCCAGTGTGTAAGAAGTACTAAGCTTGGCATATGGGTGCTCTGATGTGTTATGACGGATTTAGTGGCTTAATTGTGTTTTTGCGTATTATTTTTTGCGGCCGTCGAAAAAATTGACACCAGTAAATTTTGTGTTTAAGTGCTCGATGAAAGTTTGTAGGAGGTGGCCGTGGTAGTAAGCGTAAGCAAATTCTTCTTTAATTTGGCTTGTTGTAAAAATCAGGCACGTTTTGTCTGCAGAGATGACTGCCTGGAATAAACATTTATCCTTCCAGTCAGAGTTGTGTCTAAATCCACCGTCGATGGCAATCCAGGATTTAATCTTGCCTTTAGGTTCAGTCTGCTTGATAAGGTTTTTGAAGTTTTCCAGTAAACTCATTGGGTCTGATGTTGTAAAGCGAAGAGTCATAATTTTATCCTTAAAAACTCAATGAAGGCACTCTGCCATTCATTAGTTGAATGGAATGCGCGGCGCAAGTCAATGAGGTAATGCCATAAAAAGCTCCGTGCAAAAAAACAGCCTCACAGGAGGCTGGGAATGAGAATGGCCATTATTGGCTCAATATTTTTTTGGCGAGCGCCACTTCGAATGACTCACCATCATCATTTAACGAATCTAGACCAGATCTCGGAGCATCTCCTGATGTACTCTGGGCCACCGCAATCTTCTTAGCCATAAGCTGCAAACACGCAATCTGCGAGCTTCCCGCATAGCCAAAAAAGATCACCCGCACCGCCTGCCTCTGACCAATCCGCCACGACCGCCGAGCTGCCTGCTGAAGGGTATAAACGTTATACCCCGTCTGCAAAAACACAATCGTCGGAAAATCCAGCAGATCCAACCCGGTCTTCACCAGCTCCGGGTTGGTGACCAACACATCCACCCCACGATCTATCTGGTCGAGAATCCAATCCTCTCGCCTGGCGGTATCCACCGACGCCCTCAACACCGCCACCTTCAACCCGGCCTGGTCTAGCAACCGTTTCAGTCGAGATGTGGTATCGCGGGTGCCGCTGTACACGGTGTAAGCCAGTACCTTACGGCCTTTGGCTTTCTCCGCGAGGCAGAGGTCAATCAGCGCCTGCTCCTTCGGCATGCGTTGTTCATCCGCAAAGATCGATGGCACAAAGGCCAACGTGTCCTTACTACGCGGATGTTTAACGATCTCCGGTCGAAAGCAACAATCCGGCCAGGCCAGCAGCACGTTGAGCACAACCCCCAAAAGGGTTGTATCCCTTCGTGCCAGTGCCTGACGTAGCTCCTGAGTCAGTTTTCCAGCCAGTTGCTGATAGGCCGCAGCCTGTTCCGCAGACATGGCTATGTCGATGAACTCCTCCTGATACGCCGGCAACACATTGCCGCCGATGTCTTTGAGTTTGAGAAACACGGTAAACGGCAACACAAACCGGTGTATGCCTTTCGGGCCGAAGCCCGGGGCTTTCACCGTTCGTACCGAGAGCTTTTTCCCCTTGGCCGTTTTGTGCGATTCGTTGTCCCGCTCGGTGTAGATGTCCTTCAACACGCCGTGATCGCGCATGAAGGACATTGCCGCCGGAGCCATGCTGCCGCGTGCGTTGGGTCGGTAGCCGTCCTCGATCATGCGACGGGTGAGGATGCGGAACAGGAGGTAGAACAGGTCGTCGGCGTAGCCACCCATGAGGGTGCCGGTCAGCAGTACGCACTTACGTGTTTTCGCTGCCAGCACACCCATGGCTTGGCCCTGGGCCGAACCGCTGTTTTTGTACTCGTGCCCTTCATCCACGACGAGCAGGTTGAAGAATCCGTCCGGCAGGTAGCGTTTGATGAACTCGGTGGGTTGGTAGCCGCCTTCGCCAAAGCCGAACTCAATGTTGGCCATCGCGCGCTCCATGCGTTTGGCTTGACGGTCGTTGAAGACGAAGTTGCCCTTGGAGTCCATCAGGTTGATGAACTCGCTGACGTTGTCGACCAGCATCGAGGCGAGAAAGTCTTCCCCGAAGTCGTTCAGCAGTTTGTCAGCGCGGACTGGGCCAATGGTCGGGATCCGGCACATCGATTTGAGGATGGTTGCTCGGCGGGTGCCGTTTTCGGCTTTGCCTGGGCGCATCAGCGTCCAGAGCGGGCCGTGGCATTGAGGGCAGCTTCGGCGGCGTTCCTCTCGGTTAAATGCTTCGAGTGCGATCCGGTTGCCTTCTGGGTCCTCCAGCAGGCGGCCGCAGTCCGGACAACTTGCCCAATGATGCCCGCCACCAGATCGACGTGGCCAGCACACGGGGCGCCAGTGGAACCCCATGCGCATGCGCACGCGCCCGAGGATGAAGAACTCTTGTCGACCGTCGTGAGGCTCGCCCAGTTGGTCGCGCAGTTTGAGGAGTTTGACCAGGGTATCTGGCCCGTTGAGTACCCAGACGCGTGCGTCCGGGATGGTTTCGAGAATCTCTCGGCGCCATTTGTAGACCAGGTGCGGCGGTGATACGACCAGGGTGCGACGGTAACCAGCGTTGTGCATAACGGCCGCTACGGCGATGGCCATCATGGTTTTACCCGTGCCCATCTCTGCGTTGATGATGGCTGCCTGTTCGTTGCGGTCGAGCAGCAGCGCGGCAACGGCCTGTACCACTTCCGCCTGGGCGGGAAACGGTTGGCGTTTGAGTGTGTTCATCACCCGTTGGTGGGTTTCGTTGATATGGCCGGTGTAGACCGGTGGGTTGGAGCGGTTCAGTGAGTCCAGCAGTTCGTCGCCGAATTCGTTGATGAATTCGGTCAGGCCGATGGCCAGGGGCGCTGTCGGGACTTGTGAGAAGTCGTTCATGGTTGTTTTTCCATCAGGAATGAAACAGGGCATGCACGACACCCCGGCGGGTATGGTGAATACCCTGCGGGTTGGTTGAGGTACGGCTTGGTCAGTAGTCCGATGGCAACAACAGGGTTGTCACGCTTCGGTCGGCTTCGGTGATGATCCAGAGCCGCGTTTCGTCGCCGGCAGTGATGTTGTAGCTGGAGAACAGACGATCCCCTGAGGTCAGGGCGTCTTGATTGCGCTCCCAGTCTTCTCTGGGCAGTTCGCCCCAGTCGCCGGAGATGTGTCGCCGGAGGTAAGGGGTTGGGTCGAGTTGTCCGTGTTCCACGAGGTGATGCACGGCTCGGGTGAGCACTACACGGCCTGGGTCAAAGATCACGGCGATGTCTGGTTTGTCAGGTTCAGGCGATGGGTCCGCTGACGAGCTGATGGTGATGACATGTCCCTGGTTGATGGAGCCTGGCGTCATGTCCCACGCCCGAATGATGGGCACGAAACGATCAGTCAGGATCCTAACCTCGGAGACGTTACCGTCCTGGTCTTCGGTGAACTCGGTCTTGCGGACCTTATCTTTGTAGGTGTCGCCCTTGAGCACCAGGACGCGACCGGTTTTTGATGTGACCACGCCGGAGATCGCGCCGGCAGCCAAAGCTAACGCCAGGTGCCAGCGGGATAGCTCTCGTACTGGGGGCCGCGGCTGGGCGCCGAGTTGACCGAAGTGCAGGGTGAAGTCTGGCCACATGCCGCGTAGCCGTTGGACCTCTTGGTTGAGTTGCTCGGGTTCCAGCGTCAGGCGGTAGAAGTGGTCGAGGTCAGTTGTTGCAGGCAGGATCCTGTAAGGCTCCTCCTGCCAACTGGCCGGTAGCGCTTCTGCCGTTTGTTCGCCGTTGCCGATCGCTTGCAGCCGTTTGCGTATGTGGGTGATTTCTCGCGGCTGAGCCAGGTCTTGGCGTCGAGTGCGAATACCGAAAATCACCACCTGTTTGAAGGTTGGATCGGCCGCGCTGTAAATCCGCAGATCGGTAAAGTGGTTGCACAGCCAACCGCACAGTTCGTCGTCCAGCACATAGTGCGGAACGATGAACACCAGCACCCCGCCGTATTGCAGCAGGGAAAGGCTTCGCTGATAGAACATCTTCTCCAACCGACGACGACCGGTGCCCTGGTACTGCGAGGCGCCGGAGTGGTCGGAGACGAGGTCGCCGTAAGGTGGGTTGAGCCAGAGCAGGCCGAACGCCTGGCGGCTGATCATGGTGTCCATTAAGTCGCTATGCAGCACGCGGTCCAGCAGTGTTTTGCAGTGCTCGGCACGTTCTTGGTCGTATTCGACGGCGTACGTTTCTACGCTGTCTCGCCCGATTGCGTGCGCGGCTTCGGCCAGGGCAACCCCTTCGCCGGCACACGGATCAAAGATGCGCATTTTGCCGGTTGGGGAGGGAGCCAGTGCCTTTAGCGTGCGCTCCAAGGTGATTTCGTCGGTGGGGTAATAGCCGTTGCGCGCGAAGTTGCGGGCTAGGCGGGGGAACATCAAAGCCATGGTTGGGCTCCTTTCAGCAAGGCTCTGAATGAGCATGGGTCGAGAGTTGTCCTTGGCGAATGAGGTCGCCGAGGGCTGGTTCGAGGACACCCAGTTGCAGCGACAATCGCCAGGCGGTGACGGCGCCGTGAGCCCCAGGAAGGGCTTGCAACATGTTGTGCTGGGTCAGCACCTGCAATACCGGCTCACGCCAATGCGGCAGAAGCGGTAGGGGGCAGGTTTCGGTGACGAGCGGCCAGAGCCGCTGGTGTGCCGACTGCCCCTGTTCGAGCAGGGCATAGGCGAAGTGGTTTGCACGGTCGGGTTGCATGCAGCGCCGGTCGAACAGCCATAGATGGACCAGGGTGCCGAACAACGTTCCGCGAAATTGCCGGGTGGTGCGTTTTTCCAGGAGGTCGACGTTGGGGAAGACTGGAATGCTGCGACCGTCGACGAGGATGTGAAACTGGTCCAGACCGTTCTCGGTCGAGCCGAGGGTCAGTCTGGCCAGGAATTCCTGTAGCGCTGTGTCACGGCCCCAGGCGGAGAGAAAGATCAGGTTGCGTTGTTCGTCGCAGGCGCAGGCGTCTACGTATAGGTCGGGGCATTCTTCGATTGGGAAGAGCTGGGTAAGGTTGGGCATGTGATCCTCCGGTGTGGAGGGGAACCCGCCCTGAAGGGCGGTGAAGCCCCTCGGGTGTGATGTGTCAGCAGTTAGCGCTTTGCAGTGCGTCTGATTTGAATGCTTTATCTTTCGGGTCAAACCAGACGGCGTTGTTTTCAAACAATGGGCTGTAGCCCTTGAGATAGAGCCGCACCAGATACTTAGGGCGCAGCTCCACTGCGGCGTCAGCTTGTTCGGCAGTCAGGTCGAGATCCTCAATGAAGAGGTCCCACAGTTCCTCATCAGTCGATACCTGGTTGTTGGTGAGGTGATCCTCGATGTCGCTCAGGATCTTGGGTGTCAGGTTGGTGAAGATTGGGTTCATGTGATGCTCCTGCAATGGCGAGGAGCGCCCATGAGGGAGCCCCTCAAGGGTGGTGGTAGATCGCAGTGGTGTGCGGTTTTTCAGGTGTTGGAGATCTTCCAAACCTGCAGTTTAAAGTTGTGCACGTAGCCGAGCTCTGTGAGTCGATTGCACTGTTGGCGCAATTGCTTTCGGTCAACGGTGGTGTCCAGCCTGACCGTATCGCCGAGGGGCCAGATCGTGCCGAATAGCGCAGAGTCTGCCTCCAGGTCGTTAGTCCTGTCTGACGGTGTCATCCCGAAGGGAAAATCATCTGGTTCCGCAGATACTGTTGGTGGATTTGTACCTGGTTGGGCTTTCGCCGGTGCTTCTTCATCCAGTGGATCAGGTTCGTTCGGTGAAAGCCTGGCGGCGTCTTCTGCCGTCAGGTTGTCCACGTCGTTGAGACTCATGCTGTCGAGCTTGGCGCGGATTTCGACGACCAAACGTCCGGCGCTGGAGTAGTACGACGGGCGGATTTCTGTGATCAGAAAATCGCCGTGGTACTTGCCTTCGCCGTACTGATCAAGGAGCGCGTCCTTGATGACGAAGTCACCGATTGAGGTTGAAAGCCGCCCGACGTTGAAGTCGCCATTGCGGCCGCTGATAGTGCGAATGGCCAATTGGCCTGGGATGTTAATCATGGGCAGCTCCACACTGCGACGAAGAGAAGCCCGACAGTGTCGGGCTGGAGAAGGGCGGCGGGGTTAAGGGCAAGAGGTATGGGTCTCCTCTTTGAGTGATACGTACAGGTAGGAAGCGCCGGGAGGCGATTCTATGCGTTCGACTTTCAGGTCCAGCCAGTAGCGATCATGGCTTTCGCCGGAGGGCAGCAGCCGGTAGAGACCGAAGTTGAGCGATGTACTGTCAGGTTGAAGATGCAGTTCGCGGTACACCATCCAGACAACATCGCTTAGGCGGTTACTGATGGCTGATGTATCAGGTGCGTTTTCGAGGTGCACAGCTTCTTGCCATGCCCCGGGGGTTAGAACCACGGGGAGTTTCATGAAGTCAGCTGTTTTGGTGGTGTGCATGGTGATTCTCCAGGAGCAGGAAATCACCAGGCCCGGCCGGGAGGTGAGTTCCCGGTGACGGATGTGAAAGTTGTTTAGGTATGTGGTGTTAGATCGGCGCCTCGAAAGACGTCCTGGTCCTGTTACGCGGACTGACGCATTTCTGCTTCAGCTGGGTTTTGATCATCATCCGAACTATTCCCAGCGTCGCCAGATTGGCTAGGCACAGGCTCATCGGAGTCTTTTGGTTTGGCTTGGTGGACGATTTTTCCATCTACCTTGATCCAGCCGATAAAAAGCAGGCGGCCCTTGATGCTTGCACCAGGTTGGCCTTTTTTCTCGCCTTTCAAATAGGTGAATGCGTCCGCCCAGATGTCGCCGATACGGAAGCTCACAAGTACCTTCTTGCCGGCATCTACGGCTGCTTGGCAGCGACGAATAAGGCATTCAGCCTCAGTGCCGACGACGTTGCAGTCGATGTAGGTGTACTCGGCGTCATCACACGAACCGTGCAATGCAGCGACGGCAACAGACAGGGTTGGCTTGCCTTTGCCGCGAGGGTGGACTTCACGAATACGGTTGAGGTAACCGATACCGGTGGTGTGCAGGTCGAAGAATTTAGCTTCGTTGGTTTGAGCGTTGCTCATGGTGGTTCTCCCATTTCGAAACGACAGAAAGCGGAGAAACACCTCGCCCAGCGGGGGAGTGTTCCCCGCGAGGTTGGGTGGAGCAGAGGGTGATGCTTAGATCATGAGTCGCATCGATGCGATCACAATGCCAGCGAATGCTGACAACATGACACCCATGCGAATGGTCATTTTGACTTCAAGCTGCGAGAGCCCAGTTTTCAGCTCGGCTGTGAGTTCGGAGCGAAGCGCAGAGATATCAGCCTTGGTTGCGAGTAGCGATTGCATGTCGGTCTCCATTGCATCAATGACTGCGTTAGCTTTCTGCTCCGTGACGTTGATTGAGATCAACGCTTGGTAGAGAGCCAGTTCTGTTTTCATTAGACCTCCAAAAAATAAAGAGGCCTGCCCAGACGGGACAGGCCCGTCGTGGGTGGGGGATAAGGTGCTTCCATCGACGGATGTCGATTGATCGCGCTACCGGAAGCTATGGCGATCTTGGGAGTGGATCAATGCAGTGAAACGCATCGTAGTCTCGCGGATCCTGACTACATGGGCATGTTGCTGACGACGTCAGCGGTACATTGGCATAGCATTAAAAATGTACTGTCAGCTTGTCAAGCCCAAGAAACCTATCCGGAAGAGCGTTTTTTGGCCGCAGGGCGGTTTTTCATCGATCGTTGTATAGTCGGCGTCAGAGCATATGTCGGCAAAACAGGGATCTGAGAAATGAACTTAAGAGATCAAATTCACCAGCACGCTGTAGCCTTGATCCGCAAAGCATACCCTCACCTGGCAATAGAGGTTGAATGCGCACCCGAGGTAGAGCTATGCGGCATGAGCCGTACTGAATATCTTGACCTGCGTATTAGTGAAGCTCTGGGGCGTCAGGCAAAGCTGCAGAGTATGCATGTTTGGGATTATCAGCTGATGCTTGCTGAGCGCGCAGGTATAGATGTGGCTGCAATCCGTGATGAAGACCTGCGCACTGAAGTGGATGCTTTGGGAGTTAATGCTCTGATTTAACATAGAGCCATGGGAGCAATTTGACCCTGTTTAGGGTAGGTCGTAATCGCTTCTAGCAGCGTTCGGAGACAGTGGGTTATGGGCTACGCTGTGAAGGTATAAAAAAACCCAGCCTTAGCTGGGTTTAATGTCATTTCTGTCTGGCGGAGAAATTTTTAAGAACCATCGTTTTAAGCTCCTCTCTCGCCTGCTCGAAAGCTTTCTTGGTTTTGCTTTCTTCTTTATACTTGCTTTTTAGAACTTTTAGAGAAGTCATGTTTTCCTCCTGAAAGTAACACTGCTAATATAAAGGTTACGCATCCGGCTCAACCTCTGACAGTGATACTAGCATTTTTGCGAAATGATAGCAAATGGGCTCCATTAGCTGTGCAAAGCTCATGGCACTGTCAATATCTCGAAAAATACCAGTTCTATTACGATATATATTGAGAACTGCAATTGTTTCGTATTGCAGCGAGTGTGGGGTGTCCGGCTCAAAATCACCCTTCCTTTTAAGTTGAATGGGGATGGAAAGAATGGATTGAGCTTCATCCATTGAGTTGTAGTATTCGTTTACATCATTCTTAAATCTATTGCAGAACTCTTTGTCTTTGTGCTGGGTATTAGCTAGGAAAACATCAATTTCACGCCTTGTATCAGCTAGATATTGAGTTGATCCAAAACTGGCGCATGCTGGCGCGCCAGGGATGATCGGCTGTTGCTGTGAACCATTATAACTCTGCTCTGTATACGGAAAGCAGATTGGGTCTTTTATTGAATCATCAATTTGCGCAAAGGCTACGTTGGTAGAGACGGTGAAGGTCGTGTCTTCGAGAATGAGGATGCCGCTGCATTTTCTAACCTTGGTAAGTATTGATCCGTTGTATAGAAATAATTTTCCTTTGTCGGTTATATCTATAACATTTTTTACCGTGTCATCAGATATAGATACGGGTGTAAAGAACTCGGAAGGAACCATTGTCATAATATTTGCACGATAAATATATGATCTGCCATCATTTCCGTCCCAGTCTTTTGCTAGGGAGATGAGGCCGTGCAAGCAACTGCGAATACATTTATGTATCTTTTCAACGTCAGGATTTTCGGAGGCGACGATTTCTTTGATCTCTAATCTGATAGTACCTATTAGTCTCATATAGGTTGTATATCGTTCGAGAAATGACTTTGATGGTGTGCTTTTGATAAAGTCTTGTAGTTTGTTTTTTGCAGAATTATTTTCTTTTGAAACAGATAGCTCTCTAATAAGCAATAGCCCGGCGAGTAGGATCATTGATATCATTGCGATAGAGATTTCTGGGTAGGCTTTTTCTCCGCAAGGTCTTATTATGGGTAAACAAATCTCATCGAATTGAAGCACGATTTTTGAGCTGTAAAGAGATATGTAAGCACCTACCACTACGGTAGCAAGTACTGCAATTGAGCTAAATAATGCTCCGCTTGTAAAGCGTATAAGGAAATTTATTAAGCGATTTGTCATTGCAAGGGCGCCAAAGACTTAGTGGTGGTTATTGTGTTAGTGCCACTGGATTGATGTGAGAAAGCTTTACGGAATTACGCTGTCACATTTGCAAAACGACCAAACGTGAGTGAATCATTGCTCACGTTCGGCTTAGGTTTAACAGAGTATCTGTCGGTTCAGATTGCCACCAGTGAAAATTGAAACGTAATCGATCTGGGCACTTTGATCTATACATCTCATTTTTTCACCTGGCCAATTTTCGTGGCTAAGGCCAGTAAACAGAAGGCACGCATCCGCGCACAAAGGGAGCCCTGCGTTTCGCCGGCGGGCCACCGGCCAGGAATAGCAGCTACCAAAAGGTAGCCTGATGATCCTTTCCAAGACCTTCAGGCTACCTTTCGGATGAGCTCTAAAAAGCATGGGCCGCAACACCAGTGCGGCCCTATGACTAATCTGCTTCGAACCTCAAGAGAACCCTATGTGCCTTTGAAACTCGCGTTTCACGAGTTGACGGCTGCGTGTCTGCTTGGAACAGGGAGACACAGGGAGAATCCTCAACCAGGTCCGCACGCCCTTCCCGGAGCTATGCGTGCTTTGGGGTTGGTGACGGGTAAACCGCGTCACCGGGCGCTACTGATGACCGCCAGTAGCCAGCGGGGTGGAATTGCTTCAGTGCCAACCATGGCAAAAGACGGTTTGTAGTTTAAACAAAATATTCAACGCCGTGGACCTGATCCTTGCCCTATCGCCGTATGAATACTTTACAAAATTTATTTCTCCATTGAGAAGTTCCCATTGAGGGCGATATGCCACTAGTCTGTGTTCCATGCACACTTGTCACTGGATGAGTTGGTACAACGAGTCACACCAAGCAAGGAAAGCTATGTTCATCAAATGCCCCGCGTGTTCGAAAAACAATAATTTGAATTTGGAAAATGTCAGCTGCGGAGGTTGCAAGGCGACTCTATCCGGACATCACTACGGGAAAATCAAGGCGTCAGTAGGCACTGCGGTAATTGCTCTGGGAGTAGGCGTGTTTGCTACGGCAAAGGTAGCTGGCTATGCGGGTCTGAACGATCGATATTCCATCGAAAGCGAATACGCAATTGTTGAAATGTGTGTGAGTGGCTCGCAGCGCCCGTTGGCAACGTCAGCTTATCTGGGCAAGAAAGACGACTGTGCCTGCGCTCTCAGAGAGGTGCAAAAAAATTACAAAGTCAAAGATTTCAACGAGCAAACCTATAAATACTTGGCTGCCTTTGATCAAGCAGCCAAGCAGTGCAGGGCCAGTCGTAGGTCTCTGGGTCAGTGATGACCTGAGTTAACGACGCGGAGCAGGTGGATTGTTTTGGCGCCCGCCACCGGACTCCATTCCATCATTTTTGCTAGGCCACCCAGCACCTTGGTTATTGGCTGCCGAGATGCGTTTTGCGTCGGTCTGAGTCATTTTACTAATCATGTTTAAATCCTTCTAAAGTGGTTTGTCTCCCGAGGGGAGAACCCAGACATTACCTGCGGGCGTGGAGACAAATGGGGACAGAAACGCATCGGCTCCAAGAAGAAATCAAAGCCCTGATCGCGCGAATGGGCTGGTCCCAGAGAACGCTGGCGGGTGAGCTATGGTCGCTGGAGTACGACACGGACTTTCCACAAAAAGAAGACGTGGATCGATTTGCTGAACGGCTAAAAAAACACCTGACGCGCCCTACGGCCGCACCTGAAAAGCTTCAGCATTACCTTGAGCTTATTCAACAGCATGATCAGTTCAGGCAACTGGATCTGATCGTCCCCAGGCTTGTGCCAAGCGCTGGGTTCAGTCCCGAGTTTTTAGAAGGGATGCGCAAAATCAGCGTAGGGCTGGACGATGAGGGATAGGAGAAAGGGCTGAGCTTCTACAAATAATCAGCCGTAGCGTCGATGGGCTCGGGGTTTAACTTTCGGCTTCTTCGCAAGCACGCCCCCAGCGTAACGAGCTGATTGCTTTGAATTGGCTGATGCCGACTGATCCACGCTCATTCCTGGCTTTTGATCCAGGTCTGGTCAGAAGAGCTTCAACGGCGGATCTGTCCGCCTCATAGATCTGAAAGGCGTTGTAGTCCGCGTCGAGCAGCACTAGCAGAACGGTATCGAATTCCTGTTTCAAATCTATTGAGCCAACCCGGCCACCTCGAAGCTTTGGATTTGGAAAATACCGGCCCTTGATTTGAATCCTCAGCGTCGCGCCGTTTCTGACCTCTGTCGCATCGTAACCAGCTTGGCGGGCGAGCTGCAGTTTCAGGTCTAACACTCGCGCAGCTTCATACTCTGCCACCTCGCCAGTGACTCCCAGCGGTTTGCCAGTGATGTGGTAATACCGTCTGGCCAAGGCTTTTGCGTCTCGCAGAATCTGATAAACCTCATCGGTGGTGTTCATTCACCTTCTCTCTGTTCGGATCGTGGGTGTCGAGGCCATTGTAGATGAGGCGGCTTGTCGACAAGGTCAGAGCTATGCCTGCGATTCAATACCCCTGGCGTAGGACGTAACAAACCTCTTGTTTAACCTCATCCACCCTCACTTGCCATGCAGGGCCAGCTAGCACTTGCAGTGTATTGCGCAGAGTCATTGGGCCTAGCTTGTATTGGGATGATGGCAACGGCCGACTGTAGAGATTGCTGGCCAGGTCGGCGTCCATCGCACACAGAGAATACCCCGAGCGATCCAGAACGTACTGCATAGCGTCACCCACGCTCGGATGCATATTCGCCGGAATGCTGACGTCGATGATCTGAGCCATTAAGTCGCGCTGGTCGGCGTTGGGTAAGGTACTGACCAAGGTATAGCGCCCGTAGCGCACGACAGGTTCTTTTTCTGCTCCGGCGCCGTCAGCATATAGATCCGGTTTGAGCAGTTGAGGGCTGCGATGACTGTCGACCTCTGGTGTGGGTGTTTGGTCCGTAGTCTGCGCCGTGCAGCCGGCGACAAGTGCGAGAAACGCGAGAGCGGTGAAGTGCCTGATCATGTGCCAAGAAGCCTCTGTTGATGGTGAGAGCACATTGGCAGTAGGAAGACTGTGGAGCAGCAGTAAACAGATTCTAAGGGGGCAGGGTAATAGTTGGTTGGACGGGCAGTACCGACTAAAGACGGGCTGCCAGGTTCGCTCTATTCGTCGCCGCAATGTCAGGCTCAATAAGGTCCTGGGCCAACTGCCTCTTGTCGAGCAGCATCTGCCAAAGCATCTGGTCGATAGAGTTTTCAATCAACGGGATTTTCACCACGACCATGCGTAATTGGCCATTGCGATAGGCGCGATCCTCTGCCTGATCCTGCGTACCGGGCGTCCAGGGTAGGCCAAGGAACATCACGTAGTTCGCAGCAGTCAGGTTGTTGCCGGTGCCGGCAGCCGACGTGGTGGCAGCAAAGACCCTGGTCTCTGGATCGTCCTGAAACTGATCGATGGCTTTCTGGCGTTTAGCGACCGAGTCACTGCCCACCACTGACACGCACCCCAAACCCGCCTCCTGACACAAATTCCGTAGAACCCCGACTGTCTCTTTAAACTCACAGAACAGAATCACCTTGTCCTCTGCATCCAACTCGCCCAGCAGCTCCATGACAACTCGAACCTTTACGCTCTCCAGCAACTGACGCAACGATCCCAACCTGGCAAGCCCTGGTCTATCCTCGTGCCGGATGCGTTCGTACTCCCGGCGCTCCTCGGCGGACAACGCCACCGGCAGTGTCTGGCGCTGCTTCCCCTTCAGGCCTGGCAGTACGTCCTTGCGCCGACGAAGCATCCAATCACCGATAGCGTCCCGTAAGTTTTTTCGAAAGTCCTGACTGCCGGCGAACTGTTCGCAGAACTCCTTGAGGGGTAACTGCCCAACCGGATGACCTGACAGGCGCAGTAAGGTATGCAGCTCAGATTCCCGGTTGAGGACCGGTGTGCCGGTCAGCAGGTACCGATTGGGCACCTTCGCCGCGATGTCGAAACCATGACGCGTCCAGGCTGCCGCAGGCTCTTTAAGGCGATGGGCCTCGTCGATGATCATCACTTCGAAGTGACCTGCCTGCAGTACGTAATCGCCCAAGCGTTCGTAGTTGGTGATGACCCATTGCGAGGCAGGGTCAAAGACCTGCATGCCGATTTTGGCCTCCGGGAACACCATCTGAATTTCCCGTTTCCAGTTGATGATCAACGTCGACAAGGTGATGACCAGGATCGGTCGGTCTGCCGCTCTGATGGCAGCAGCAAGGATTGCCTGGCGTGTTTTACCCAGCCCCATGTCGTCGGCCAGCAATGCACTGGTGCGTTGCAGCAGGTGCTGAATCCCTGCTGGTTGATGATCTAGCAGTGAGTGTCCTGCCAGCGCCTGTGTGATCTGCGCAGAGGTCAGCTCAGTACGCTCAATAGTTGGGATAGCCGCGAGGTACACATCGGTTGAGGAGTCGTCCGCCGCCGGGCTCAAGCTCCGTTCCTGAGGTGGCCCTCCCAATTCGATACGGGTGATTGTCTCGGCAGGGACGACAGATCCGTCGGTCAGCAATTCCTGAACGGTGTCGAGGATCTCGAACTGATCCTCCGACAATCCGAGTTCCAAAATCAGATTGCTGCGCACGAGCTCAGCACTGGCGTCGACGCGCCATGACTTGGATTGACCGAGGAATACGCCACGCATACGCCGAGCGACACTGACCGCTCCAGGATGATATTCACCTGACAGTAGGACGCCGCCAAGGGTGAGTGGGGCGATTCGGAAGACCAGTTTCCAGGTAAAAGCTTGCCGATCTGGCGCGCTCTGCGCTGCCTCAATCTTCTGGTAAAACGATTGCCAGGTATCCCCAAACCGGCCATCTGACAGCGCCATTAAATGTTGAAAGACGACATCAAGCTCTCGCAGTAGCTTGTCCTTGGATAGGCGCCAGAAGCGATACATCGGGTGATCGTTGCGTCGAATGAAGTACCCGCCACGGTCGAGTAACAACCTGTTGGCACCCTCCAGAAACTGCAATTTGAGACCGAAGTCATAGCCGTCGAACACCACCGTTTCGAGTAAGTCCGACTGCCGATTCATCACGCGAGGAGGGTTTGTGCCAGCTCGCTGCGGTGGATGAGCCACGGGATCAAATGCCCCTTGGCTTATCGAAGTTTGGCTTGCCGTTTACAGTGGAGTAGGTGACTTTGCATCCATTGGATTTGAAGCCAGTACAGCCCCAGAAATCGTAGCCATCATCGCCTTTCTTCTGTCGCCTGACGAGAGGTTGATGGCATTTGGTGCAGGTGTAGCCGGTGGTTTCTTGGGGCGTTCGGGCAGAGGAAGCCATGGGAACGCTTGGCAATGTCCGTTGATATGACAGTTCTTCCTCCAGGCGCTTATACAGACGAGCGACCACGGCGCCGTATGTGTCCTGACCCTGAGCGATCTTGTCCAGGTCCTGCTCCAGCTCGCGAGTGAAATCCAGCTCCACGAAGCTGAAGATTCCTTCAAGCTTGGCGATTGTTTCATTGCCCAACGGCGCTGGTACCAGCTTGCGATTCTTTTCCTCGATCAAGCCTTTGCCGGTGATGTTTTTCAATATTGACGCGAAAGTGCTCGGACGACCGATACCGCGACGTTCCATCTCCTTGATCAAGCTGGCTTTGGTGTACCGCGATGGTGGCTGGGTTTTCTTCTGCAGCAGTTTGCCGCTGTGCACGCTGAGGATTTGCTTGGGCAAGAGCGCGGGCACCTGATTATCGGCCTCGGCATCCTGTTCATCGTCGGTATCATCAGCCTTGAGCAATTTCAGCCACCCTGGATAAGACAGCGTTTTGCCCGTGGCGTTGAAGGTCAGCGTTTTACCCTGTGGTCCGATACCCATTAATTTTGCCGTGCGCACGTCATATACGGCGGCCTCAAGCTGACTGGCGAGTGCACGAGTCCGAATGAGCCTGTAAAGATCGAGCTCGTCGTCATTCTCACCGGCGTTGCCGTCAGTCCAATCCGTCGGTGTGATTGCGGGGTGTCCCTCTTGGGCACCTTCGGCAGCTTTAAACGTCCTGCGGGCGTCGACGGTTTTCACGCCTAAGGCATTGGCCACTGCCCGTATGTGGTCAATGGCTTCATCTGGAACATTGGGGTTATCCGTGCGGTGATAGGTGATGACACCTTGTTCGTACAGTCGCTGAGCAACCTGCATGGTCTTGTCTGGGTCCCAGCGCAAGGCATTGCTCGCGGCCTGTTGCAGCGTGGACGAGATGAACGGTGCTGGGGGATGACGTTCGGCCTGACGGTCTTCGCACGACTCCACAATGGCGTTACGAGTACTCGCAACGAGTTGTGCCAGGCTGATGTCCTGCACATATGGAAACTCTCTACTCGCGAAGTCCGGCACCGGTTGCCAGTCGACGTGCCAGCAACTGCCTTGGGCTACGTTTAGGAAGTTGAGGCGAGCGCCAAAATGGTTGATCACCTTGAAGTTACAAATTTCCCGTTCCCGCAGCACCACCAAGTAGACGGCTGGAGATTGGACCCTGCCGGCAGACGTAGGCTTGCCCATCAGCCGACGCAGCTCCTGAGTCACCAGGTAGCCGACAAGACGGTCAAGCACACGACGACATTCCTGGGACGCGACCCTGTTCAAATCTATCTGCCGAGGGTTGGCGAGTGCTTCTTCGACACGCTTTAGGGTTATCTCGTTGAAGGTAATGCGCTTGTAGTCGTTGCACTTCAGCACCTGCTGAATATGCCAGCTGATGCTCTCACCCTCACGATCCGGGTCGGTTGCCAGGTAGATTTCGCTGGCCTGCTTTGCTGCGGCCTTTATGGTGCGTACAGCTTTTGCGCTTTTATCCAGGACCTCGTAGACCGGTGTGAAATCCTTGCGCACACCAGTGGTAATCATGGTGCCGTCCTGACCTTTCGCCGGCAGGTCGCGGATATGGCCGCCGCTGGCTACTACCTCCCAGTCTTCGCCTGGGCGGAGTTTTTTCATCATGGGCTTGAGCTTTTTCAGCTTGCCGGGGGCTTCGATGATCAGCAGCTTCATGGGGTGTCCCATCTCGGATGTGCAGAGACGGACTTTCGCGGTCGAGGGGGGGAGCGGCAATGGGAAATGGTTGCCAGGGGGAGGGGGCTATTCCTGACTCAACATGGGAGCTATGAAACGAGAAGGCCCAAACATAGAGCCGGACAAGCCAGCTCCAGGGGGATGGGCGCTATTGGGGATAATCTCGACGATGGACGCGCGCATGTCAATTTGCTTAGCGTAAAGGGCATGCAGCTACCTAGAGCGTTAGCGTCACATAGCCCCGGGCTGATTCAATCGGACCAAGCACACTGGCTCCAGTGCCAATCCAACGCCTCTGAGCTTACGCGGTGAGCTTTTTGTTCTGGCTGGCGAAGTGGGGAACCATTCAGTTTCCCGTAATCGGTGCCCTCCAACTGAGGCGATACGCGTACGACCAATGTGTCAGATTCGATGGCAATCAACCCCAGGTCGAACAACGTGTGAATATCCGCCCGTAACAGCAACCCATTGGACACAACATTGGTGTGATCGCCCTTGTAGGGGTGGATATGCGCGGCTTCGAGCACAGCGGTCAGGTTGCAGCCGGTGATAGCACAAGCTTCCCCATAAGCCTTCAATAGGGCTTTGCGGAAAGCGGGTTGCCCTCGGCGACGGATGATGTCGGCGGTCACGCGCTTTCTTGCATCAGCAACGTCTGTGGGATCAAAGACGTCCGCTTGCTCAGCAGCAGCCTCGGCGACTGCTAGTGCTTCTTCGATAGGATTCGCAACCTGCCGAACAGACACACCAAATCGACTCCCAGATAATGCGTCGGGGTAAATCTCCCAAATGCCATGTTGAGCAGGATCATAAAGCTCAAAGGTGGCCTTGCCGACTTTGAACAGTCTATCGTAGCGGTTGCCCTGGTCAGTCCGTCGAGGCTTTTCGTTTGGTGTGTAGCCCGTTCGGGCTCGGGAGTTAACAGACATCATGTAGAGGTCTGCCAAGTTCTTGATGTTGTACTTAGAGTCGCGGGCGAGGATCCACGCTTCGACCTGCTTTCGACTGGCGCTGCCTCCAAGCTGTTCTACAGCTGCGAGGGCCTTCTCCCAGTTGCGACTGTCTTCGAGGCCGCTTGGCACCACTTCATCTTCGGGCGTCTTCCCCTGAATGAGTTGGATCAGCGTGGCTTTCATCGCGGTACCCACATTCACGGCAGGTTTTAGGCCGGGTATCCACGGTAAACCCAGCTCATCGAACACGGCGGAGATGTTCTGCATTCGGTATTCGAAAGCCTTAGGTGTGCGATCAAACTGAGCAGATAACTCCTCGTAGACCTGTTTTTTTGAGTAGCCCACTCCGGCTTGTTGCTTCTCTGCCATTTGGCGATAGGCCTCGACAGCTGCGAGAAGCTCTTCGTTGCTCCAACCCTTTGCCATATTCGGTCCTCCTGGAAGGTTATGTCTGCGGTCAGGCAAACTTCTGATGAGCACGCTGCCAAAGTTCGTGGGCGTCATCAATCAAGCTGATGGCAATCGACTCCCTCATTTCCGGATCTCGAAGGAGCGCCAGGTCTTCATTGGATGGTGCATGGAAATTCACATTAATTTTCGAGTATTTCCAGTACAGAGTGCTCGTATTACGACTGCGGGGTGCGATTTCCCGGCATAGATCAAACAAGCGTTCACGATCTTCGGGATACGGCCCACCATCACAGCAGTAACCCACGTAAAGCCTGTGGTTGAGCTCGATGTATACGCCACCCTGCATGAAGCCGAAGGGGAAGGTAAGCCCGATGTATTTGTTGTTTTTTGCCTTTTTGTAAAAGTCAGAAACGGCCTCTTTTGTGGCCGAAATTTCAGGCTTGCCGAGGTGGGGATACTGCCGCGCTTGGTAAGCCGTCATCCGCTGCCAAATATCGAATTGCAGGTCGGCCAGTACAGATTGGAACGCATGGTTGATGTCGGCGATCACGAAAATATTCTCGCCCAGCAGAATCTGTTCTTTCAGCTTGCTCATGTAGATCTCACTCTGGTCACTGGATGTCAGCTTTTGGAGTAGTTCGATGTACTGGAAAATGCTTTCCCGCACGCCGGGTTCTCGGGCTACCAGTGGGATACAGTCCTTCAACCAAGAGATGATCTCGGCTTCGTAGCTGATAAGAATTACAGGCAACGACTTTTTACTTTGCTCACTGGGCTCGGCACCATCCAGGGTGAGGTACGTGGTCCAAATATCGCGGTAGCCTTCCCCCAGCATTTGCTGATGGTAGTCCCACAACTGCTCGTCACGGTCGCGGGCATAGACCTTGTTCTCGATGATCACGGCTTGATTGGATGGGTTGCGAACGAGGATGTCGATGTTCTTGTACTCGACCTCGACAATTGCACTCTTTGAATCGAAGTTCTGGATTCCCACTCGTTTCAACAGGAGATTCAGCAGGGCTGTTCCCTGGTTGTGGCTAGCTTTTGGGTCGAGCAAGAATGCGAGGAAGCGCGAATGAAGCCGAACCTCGTCACTTGAACTGCGCAGTACTGAAAACAGGTTGAAGCCTGGCGGCCGCTGATGTCTTGCGCGCAGCAGTGCCGAGATTTGTAGAAAGTCGTCCATGAAAGAAAGTCCCTGATTTAGGCCGAGTGACGGCGTGTAGTATCAGGCAAATCGTACGCAGCGTACTGGCTTTTTAATATTGATTGCGAGGCATCGGGGGAAGGTAATTACTCAGGAACCGTAGCTCCGAGTTTCAGGGGTTAGCGAACAAGGTTGAGGAGCCGATGAGTCAGCTCCACTAACACCAGCAGCGTCACGAATGGGCCGGAAAAATTTCACCCCCTATCAAACAGCTCATCAGGGTCCGGATAATCATCAGATCCAGAGGTAGGTTGCGGTGCTGGCTGAGGCCCGTTGGACTGCAGCGAGGTTTGAGTCTGCGACGGCGCCAGGTTCACCATCGTGACCCGATGCGGCAACATACCAATCCGACTGGCTTGGATTTTTAACGCTTGAAACTCTCCGTCATCGTTTCTCCAGCGATCCATCACCGCACGACCAGAAATCATCACACGCATGCCTTTCTGAAAAAGCTGGGCATAGTGCTCAGCATCCTTGTGCCACCATTCCACGCTTGCCCAAAACCCGCCCCTGTCTTCATATCCCCCCTTGCCATCTGGAATTGAGTTATCGAAGTAAACGTTGATTCTCAAGAGTCGGCGCGGGTCTTTGTTGCCGTTGGGGAATTCCTTGGACTCCGGTGTGGAGCCGATATTGCCTTCCCAGCCTTGTACGGGGGTACCCATGAGTATTCTCCGAGGTTAGATGTGTTGGGGTGGATTGCTGAGCTGCTGTAACCGAGCGTCGTATACAGCCTCTGCCTGGCCCATCTTTTCTACGCACTCAGCGGCTTGCTTGCCGATTGAGTGCACCAGGCTCATCTGCATATTGAGCGTGATGCGCTGCAGCTCTATGGCGTAAAGATCTTGCAGCAATGATTCCGGTGTTTTTGGAGCAGCCATCATTTCAGCCCAGACCCCCACGCCCATTCGGCGATCAGTTACCTGCTGCCATCTTAGAAACTGGGTGCCGGCCTGGGTGTTCTGTTCGGTCAGTCGGACTGCCACCAGAGTGAATGGATACCGCCGGGCCTGGTTCAGCACTTCCTGGGCAAGCGCTTTCAACTCCAACTCTTGGGCTCGACATAGATCGGCAAACTGGGACAGCTCCCCCTTACCTTTAAAAGGCTTTAAAAGGCCCTTTAGTGAGGCAGCCTGTTGCAGGCGCTGGAAGGCTTCCTGTTGCAGTGGCTGGAAGGCGGTCTGTTGCAGCAATCCATGGTTGGGCGTGGGCTGGGCCATATTGATCAGCCCTCAGTGATGTCATCAAAATCATCCTCCACCTCGCTCGCCTGCTGCCCGCGAATGATCGGTGGAGCGAAGTTCGAGCGGCGGGTGCCTTCGAGGATGTCCTGCGGCAGTTCTCCGTATCGTTCGTACATTTTTCGGGCGGCTTCAGCTTTGGCGTTGTTGGCGGCGAAGTCGTCGCGTGCAGCACCGGAGTATTTGTAGAGCTGGGCCAGGCCGAAGAGTTTGCGCATCAGCGCTGCGCCTTCATCAATCCAGCCTTCCATATCGCGCCGGCCTACCAGCCCGACATGGTGGCCGAGCAGGATGCGCCTCACGATCTCGTCATAATCGGCTAACAGTGAGGCGGCCTTGAACCCGATGGGGTTGGCAATGTAGAGCGGTAAGCTGACTGGCTGAATGGAGAGGTTCTCGCTGATGCTGATGGCCGGGGGGAGGGTGGCCATAACGGAGTTCAGACGTTCTTTGATCTCGTTCAGCGCAACACTCGAACCTTCGACTTTCTCTTCCAACTGGAGCAGCCACCAGTCCGAGTACGGGTCATCCTGTGACGCCCCGCGAGAAATGATTTTAATGAGATTGCAAAAACCGGTTAACCCGATGATGCCGGGCTTCAGCTCGCTTTTTGGGCGCCCTACCCAGATTCGGGCTGCGTGGTGGGTATGAAGCGTCAGGTTCACGTCACTGCGCAGTGAACCGATGTTGAAACGCAGACTGTCAGCCATTGTGCGGTTGATCCTTGGAAAGACGGGAATGTGTTCATGCTGCAACCGGGCTGGTGGGGGAGCAGCAAGAAATAGGTTTTACGACGGAAGGGGATTTGTTGCTGTTCGGTTGAGGCCTGGCTGGGTGTTGTGGGCCACAACACCTGTGTTGCTGCCAACTCTGCTGCCGGATCCTGACGGGGTGTTGTGGGCCACAACACCTGCGTTGCTGCCAACTCTGCTGCCGGATCCTGACGGGGTGTTGTGGGCCACAACACCTGCGTTGCTGCCAACTCTGCTGCCGGATCCTGACGGGGTGTTGTGGGCCACAACACCTGCGTTGCTGCCAACCCTGCTGCTGGATCCTGGCCGAGTGATGTGGCCCACATCACTCGGCCAGGACTCCGTAGCGGCTCCCTGGTCAAGTACGACGGTCAGGCGAATTCCGCTGGCCAGCTCTCAAAAGCAGCATCATTTCACTGAGTTGCTGATTCGCTGTCTTCATCGATTCTGCGCTTGGCGGTACATTTACGATGTTAGGTTGATGACCTGCCTCTGGAGCAGGCGGGCTCTGACCGGTTGCCGTATCCGCTTGGCCTGCAAGACCGTTATTCGCCGCAGACATCTCGCCAGGCACCCACTGGCTGTTGAAGTCACCGCGTACTGCCTTGGTGACTAGGGTCATCAGGTAGCCAAGCGGGTTGCGAACATCACCCAAGTTGCATCGGTGTGCCCATTGCTCAACGAGCGCCGGTCTCAAGTTCTCCGGGACTTTTTGCAGTGCCTGCGCTGCCGTGTGTTTTTGATCAGGCGGCAGACGGTTCATCGCCGCGAGAAAGTCTCCAGCGGTTTCCTGCGAGGTAGGGGGTACATGTACAAGCTTTTTACAAACATCTTTGTTTGTATTTGTATACGTACTATATGAGTTCGGATTCCGAACTGAGTGCGTACTCCGCGATTTTCCACTGAGTTCGGATTCCGAACTGGGGGCGGGAATGGTTTCTGTGACGCTGTTTTCACTGAGTTCGGAATCCGAACTCAGTGAAAACGGGGAGTTGTTTTGCTGAGTTCGGTTTCCGAACTCAGGTGCTTGCGGAGACGCTGAAGCCAGATCGCTCGCCCAAGGCTGCTCGTTGATACGAGATTCGATGATGTCCAGACGAGTTGGCAAACGCTGACCAACATCGGGGTCTGCCGCAAATTCCCTCCATGCAATTTGGGCGACTTCTCGAATCACCTTGGTCTGATGGTTAACGGATTGGGCGAGTAGCTGTAGGTAGTCTTTGTCGAGCTCTATGGCTTCAACTGGCGTTACCGGCTCGTCATGCAACAGATAGACGTTGCCTTGGACCTGGCCGCTGAGGTCATTGCGTACTCGTCTGCCCAGACTGAGCCAACGTGTCAGGCGGAGCAGAACCAATGCTTTGGAGATAGTTTCCCGCGAGGCCTGTTTTCCGGGGTGCATGCCTAGGTAGGGCCGCAGTTGGTCATAGGTGGGAAATGCTGTCAGGCCATCGTCATTGATCAACAGACGAAACACCTGCCAGGTATTTCGCTCTAGTGGGCTGAGCCGATTGTCCAGCAGTAGCCGGCGGGGCACCGTCTCATGAGGGTTTCCGCTAAAGATAATGCCTGAGTAGGAGGAGGCGCCTTGGGCTCCGGGAATCGCCTCCTCTTTTTTCTTTAGTAAGTGAGCCTCAAGGTGACCCTTGGCCGAGTCCAAAATCGACGACAATGGAAGTCGGGAAACCTTCATAGCTCGGAATCACCATCTGCCGATGCTTTGAGCGGTCGATGTTGGTGCGGTGCCTTGAGCATTCGTAGTTTACGGGGGTTCCAGACGCCACCGTTGGGAGGAGGATAGAGGCCCTCCCTGATCCAGTTTTGAATACGGTTCCAGATGACGGCCAGGCTGAGGCTGTCATGACCATCATCCTCTGCACCATTTTTCTGAGGTGCATTCAGCTCTTCAGCCACCAACATAGCGACATTGAGTAGGGCAGAAGTGTCCTTTAAGTCGACGTGATGTTCCTTCATCAGGTCAGTCCAGCGATACCAAAGCTGGGTATCCATCTCCTCGCTGAATTCGCGCCAGCGGCCACGACGAGCGGTAATGCCCATCATCAGACGTTGAAGAGCAACATCTTGCGGGGATAGTCCGAAAAACTGTTGCAGCATCTGCGTGGTCGCGCCAAGACGCAGGGCGCGCTCCAGCATGCGAACCTCTTCATCTGAACGTTGGGCTCCGTTGAGAAGCTTTTTCACCATATCTCCATCAATGGTCACCGTGCACCAGGAAACAGGGGTATTGAGCAGTAAACTCAATACCGACGGCTGCTGGAGTTGGGCGAGTAGTTCGGGTTCCAGGCCCATTTCTATGCAGCGTCGTAGCTGACCATTGCGCATGTTGTGGAGCACTTGAGACAGGATGGCCTCATTAATCGGCGTCTTGGACATTACGACTTCCTCCGGTGAACGCTTTTCATCAATTGTCGATCTTGTACGCAGGGTCTTGGAGAGCCGTGATTTCAAGATCAATCAGGCGCCTTGACAGGCGAATAACACGAAATAGCTTCACAAGTGCTTCATCGCTCAGGCGGCCTGAATGGCTAGGGGGCTGATCTTTGGCGAGTGGTTGCCCCAACAGGAGCTGCCCAAGGCCTGCGGCGAACTCGAAGTCGGCGAGGGCGTCGATCTGCAGTTCGGGCTGTTGGGTGATTGTAGTCAGCGCAATCGCAACCGATCCGCTCAATGAATGCAGCAACGTCACGGTGTGTTGGGCTGTCACCGACATTTCTGCTTCATCATCGGCGTGGCTGTAGGCGAATCCGATCCCTCCTTTAACGGACTGGGCCTCGCCGGGGGCATTCACGGAGTTGAGAATCTCCCTGGCCAACTGCGCAATGTGGATGCGGAGCAGTTCGGGTGTATCGATCTCACGCTCGATATACCAAAGATCAGAAATGGGGTGCAGGCCACCGGCTTGCACAGGGATCGACACGAGCGCGTTGGTGTTGAAGTCGGGAAGCTCTTCGCCGTCAATTGCTGCCAGACGCTGTTTTATTTGCAGCACTTTGGCCGTTGTCGACACTGGGGTGACAACATGACCTTCGAGCCGTAATTGCACTTCCTCGGCACTCATCTGCGAGGTGGGCAATGGCAATAGTGCAGGGGGAGCGTGTATTGGTTGTCCGCTGTGATTCTGCTTTTCTGGCTCCAGCGAGTTAACTGGATCGTCTGAGGAGTGCTGTTTTTCTGCCTGCTTGCTGGCCGTGCTATCAAGCATTGGTGCCGGGGTTTCAATGACTGGCGTTGTACGACGCAGTTGATCTTGGTTCTGCGTGATATCGAAAAGGATTTTCTCGTAACCAAGATCTAGCGGCGTTTTAAGCTGATGGATCAGCTCGTCTTGGAAACGTGGGAATAAGAACTCCTCTGCATCACCCTCGAACTGTGTCAGGACGTCCTGGAAAATCCTTTCGAAACTCAAACTTTTGTCGTTGTCCTGGGTGTTTCGCTCCCAGCACAAAAGGGCGGATTTTCTTAGCGCCAACAGTTTTATGATTCGATCTGTTCCCAACCCCGAATATAGAAGTCCAGGAACCGAGGGGAGAAGATGCCGGATGGTCTCTTGCATGCGGCTCAAATGAGATGCAGAAACAGGATAGCCGTCGGCAGCCAGACGACGTGAAAGCTCCCGCAGGGAAATACTCTCTTGTGATTCCGCTTCATATAACGTCTTGGCTCTTTCGACCCCCATGGCACGCTCAATAAACAACAGCTCTCCCTGGAGGTCGTTTTCTGCCAGGTGCCCGGTGAGAGAGATGATTTCCCCCCGAGCCGCATCCCATGGCCGGAAAAGGCAGTGAAACTTGAAGAACCGCTCTTCTCCCGTTTCCTGGTACAGCTCGTTGAGAATCGCTAGCCGCGTGTTCCCCCCATTCCGAATACGGAATTTCTCCTCGCCAGGTTTTCGAGTAACCGGAGGAGGGGAGTCAAGGCCGCGCTGACGAATCGAGTCTTTAATCTCGTCATACTTGGGGTTGCGTGTGGTTCGCGGGTTTTCGTCATAGGGCAGGGTTTCATCCAGCGTCAGCACCATTGGTGTGTCGACGAGCGGGTCGCTCATGCGCGCGGCTACCGGGGCCTTGGATTCAAACGCCGGCTGCATGATTTTTTCCTTCATGGACTGTATGAGGGACTCTTTCATGTCCCGTCTCCAGAACGCTCTGCGCCTGTGATTGCCAATAGCTGGTCAATGGTGCGTAGTGCACGGTCCAGATCTGCTTCAAGTTTGGTTGTGGCCTGCAGGCGATGAACAAACTCAGAGTTCATGGACCGCACGTTCTCGCTCGCCCTTGCGGCGATCTGATCGCGCATGCCCGCCGGAAGGCGAACAACGAATTTTTCGTCACGTTTACGGGGTTGTGGGTTCGACATCAGTATTCCTCCTGGATGCTTTGGGGCATTGCACGTTCAGCACGACGAAGGCGTGCTTTGGCGTTAAGTCCAGCGCGATAGTCGCTGGAAGTTGATGAGGTGTAGATCGATCCAAGCCCTGGCTTGGTGAACCTGATGTGACCGCCTCGTGTGCGTGACACCGTCCAGCCGTTTGCCTCTGCAAAAACGACTAGCTGACGAAGGTTTTCGTCCCCGCCACGTAATGGGCTGGCGGTCATGGTTCTGAGCCCTCTTTAGCCAAGGCGTGGCCTGTCTGGACCGCGACAATCTGCGTCTGGTCGCCAGGAAACTTGCTCCCGAGTTCATACAGAAACTGACGTGCGGCTTCACGGGCTCCAGAGACTCGGAACACCACGCTGTAGTGCTGGGCCAGGGACGGATGCGTCAGGTGAAGTGGCGCATCGATCAACTCTTCAATGTCGCAACTGCCGCAGTAGGGGCAAACCAGTACCTCAACCTCTTCTTCGTAAGGCGTTGGGTGAGGTATGCAGTGTCGAACCTGCTGGTGGGTGTGGTGAGTCTTGCAGCAGAGGCACCAATGGGTGATGCCTGGCAGCGTTAAAGCATTCATACGGCGGCTCCTTGCCAGGCACTGTTGGCGTTTAGATTCGCAAATCGGGTTTGGTGGGGGATGAACGCTGTTCTGACGGTGCCGGTTGGCCCATTGCGGGCTTTGCCGATGATGATTTCAGCAACGCCTTTATGCTCGGTTTCCGGGTGGTAGCACTCATCTCGATAGATGAACATGATCAGGTCGGCGTCCTGTTCTATGGAGCCGCCGTCGCGTAAATCCGCGTTGATTGGGCGTTTGTTCGGGCGGCGTTCCAGTTCACGGTTGAGCTGGGAAAGGGCCATAACCGGGCAGTTCATCTCCTTGGCCAAGGCCTTCAGCGCACGGGAGATGGCGCCAATTTCATTGGCTCTATTTTCCTGACCAGGGCAGTTCATCATTTGCAGGTAATCGACCAGAATGAGAGAAGGGTGGCCGAAACGTCTCGCTGCTCTGCGTGATTTGGCTCGTAGGGCAGCAGGTGTCATGCCTGAGGCGTCATCAATGACCAGTCGCTCGCCGTAGCTGTTTATGCGCGCTACCGCAGAGGTCAACTTTGGCCAATCGTCATCGTCGAGCTTTCCCTTCAGGAGCTTTCCAAGATCAAGATGGCCAAGGATGGCCACCATCCGATAAATGAGTGCCTTTGCAGGCATCTCCAGGCTGTAAATCTGAACCGTGTGTTTTGGCTTCGATTGCAGAGCCGCGTCCACGCAGTTCAAGGCCAAAGCGGTTTTCCCCATCGACGGCCGTGCGCCGAGAATGATCAGGTCTGCGTCCTGGAATCCTGAAGTCTTCGCATCCAGATCATCGAAGCCCGACGGCACGCCGGTCACCGTCACGTTGCCGTTGAAGTGTTCGTCGATTTGTTCCACGACGTTTATCAGGCACTGGTGGATGTTTATGAATTCCGATGCGGCTTTGTCTCCGCCGAGAGCGAACAGCTGTTGTTCAATGGACTCCTGAACATCGGCGGCATTGGCTTGAGGGTCTGTCGCTTGGCGGGAGCATTGATAGCCGAGGGACATCAACTGCCTTAGGCGGGACCGATTACGCACGATGGATGCGTAATGCTCTATGTTGGCGACCGAAGGTGTGTTTTTGGCCAATTCGCCCAGGTAGCCGAGACCGCCAGCCTCCTCGGGCACTTCAAGTGCATCGAGTACTGTCACGACGTCGAATGGAATGGCCTGGCTGGCAAGTGTCGCAATCGTCTGGAAGATCAATCGGTGCTCATGCCGGAAGAAATCCACAGAATCCAGTCTGTCCGCCAGTAGGTCCCAGGTGTTGTTGTCCAGCAGCAACCCGCCCAAAACACCTTGCTCTGCTTCTATAGAGTAGGGAGGCGACAAATCGAGATGATTCATGCCATGTGCTCCAGCTCGGCCTGACGAGTCTTCCCCACGCCTCGATGGAGTTGCACTTGCTGGCCCTGCTGCCATCCGGCTTGCAGCGAGTTGGCGTCGTGCCCTTTGGCTTTTTGAGACTGGATCTCGGACGTCTTGAGTGTCGGGTGATGGTGTGTCAGGTAGGCGTTTATCCCCTGGTCGACTTCATCGTCCATTGCGCCGGCAAACTCAGCTACTTTGTAGTTCACCGCGTTCAGCCATCCCTCAGTGAACAGCAAACCCCGGCGGCGTTTGGTCTTTAGCAGGCAGCGCTTTTGCCGCGTGACGTGCTCTCGCCGTGCTGCCACCAGTTGATGGTGAAGCGCTGAGTAGGCGTGGGCTGCAAGTTCTGGCGAAATGCCCTTGCCCAGGAACTTGAATGACCAGCCTTGCACCTGGCTGCGGTAGGCGAGGTGTCTGCAGTCGAACGCCTGCCCACAGATTAGGGCCAGGTGGTGCAGCCAGTCTTGGGGCGCGCGGCGGGTGCCAGTGGGCACGCTCACTTTCCCAATGGCGTGAGCGGTTATTTCGATGGCTTCGAGGTTGTACTGCTTCATCAGGGCGCGAGCCTGGCGCAGTGCAGTTTGAGCTTCGTTCGGTGAGGCGCCGCTAGCGTTGGCCAAGGCGAAGCACTTGGCGACTCGGTCGAGGACTTTCTGCCTGTCCATCACTGGCTATCCTCCTGCTGTTCAGGGGAGGAGAGGGCTATCGACCAAAGGCGGAGGGTTTCGGCCTCGTATACGTCCTCTGAAACTTGCGGATGAAGCGCCTCAACCTGCTGCTGCAGGGCAAGGAATCGTTCCTGAGCCGTCTTGTCACTTCTTAACGCTAAATACTCGTAAATCTCGTGTTTCAGGTCCGCTCGTAACGAGGAGACCTTGGCATGCCAAAATGCCCCAGAACCTTTCTGGCTAACGGCTTTTGACGTGCAGGTAACGTAATTTCGATATCGGAGCGAAAACTCGATTGGTGTATAGAACGGCTGGAAACAACCTGCCCGGTTCAGAACCAAGGCGAGTCGAATTATCTCCAGCTTATGTCCCAGCGTATCGCTGGGTAGCGGGTATGCGTATTCAATTATTTTTTTTGCGGCGGCGTGCCGTTCTTTCTGGCGAGTTTTGGCTGCCACCTCGGACCGCCGACGTTTCTCCTTCGCGTGCTCCATGTTGAATCCAATGGATTCGATCAGTTTGGCGGTATCGCGCAGAAGCAATCGTTGCTCAACACTCAGCTTTTCCCCGATCCGGCCAAGAAGCGTAATGCCATCGGAAAAGCAATGCAGTTCGCGAGCGGTGGAGGTGAGCTTGGCTTGCACACTGCGCAGATCCTTAGCGTTGTGATACGTGCCCAGCTCAAGCACCACCTCGGCGGTGATGGTCTTGGCTTCGGTGATTGGAGTTTTAGCCATTTCAGCGCGCTCCCTTCACAAGCGATATCACCGCGTCCTGCGTGAGCAGTTCGAAGCGGTCACGCCACTCTGGGAAGACCTCGATAGCCAACCTTCTGATAACCGCTAAAGCAGAGGGTGATTCACGGTGGGCGGGTTGCCGGTATTCCAAGCGATGTGCGGGTTTGCCTAGGGACGCAGCGTTTCGAAACACCACAGCAGCCGGTACGGTGCTTTCCAGAACATTGATCGTGGAGCTGTCTTTGAAGACCTCCCTCACCGATTGCTCGATCATTTTTGCGTCGTTGGTGAGGTCGGTGCTGTTGAACACGATCTTCACGGGCGGGATCTTCATGCCCAGCCGTTCATAAGCGCGAAGGCCGTCCAGCATTTGCAACGTCCCGCGGTTGAATTCCCTGGCGGCAAGCATGTTCGGTTCAAGGGGCGAGACCACCAGGTCCGATGCCAAGGCTGCCATCTCCACCAGGACCGACTTGGCGCCCTGCGTGTCGATCAACACCAGATCGAATTGGTCCTGAAACGCTGGCGTTAGGTGGTTGAGGCGCAATCTGCCGTCGGGAGCTTGTAGAAGCAGGTTGTTCAGTTGGTTGTTGACGTCATTTGAGAGGAGTAACGACAGATTTGAGATCGTGGTGCTGGAAATGATACGAACAGGATCAATGACATTGGACGCGAGCATGTCGTAAATGCCGCCCTCTGCCTCTTGGAGAAGGGGGTAATACGAGGAAAGGGAGGGCTGAGTAGGATCCAGGTCGATGAGAAGTGTTCGAAGCCCGGCGTCGGCGCAAAATGCGCCAAGGTTCGCGCAGACCGTGGTCTTTCCCACGCCGCCTTTGGTATCTACGATCGCTGTGGTTTTCATGGTTTGTAGCCTCTAATGTGGGGTCATTAGAGGCTGCGACGCCAGACAGAACGCGCGTTGTAGAGGCTTTTACTGAAACTTCCGTAATCCAACGCCTCAATTGTCTTTTAACCAATTGGTCGTAGGTTCGAATCCCACACGACCCACCATTTTTGGCGGTTTAGAAAATCCGGAAGGCCCACGTAAGTGAGGATTTCCGGGTTTTTTTTTGCCTGTCATTTGGCAGGTCCGAGTCGACGCTGAGTCATCCCTTGCTCAGATTCTGTCGCCGTCCAAAAAGCATTCCTTAAATTCAAATATTCATACGCGGACCGGTGCTGACCGAATAGTCCGGACGTTCGTATGCGCCCTCAATGTGTATCAAACCTGATACCGCTGGTCGGAAACTCACCCGGAACTCCAAACAAAATTCTTTCCTGTTTGTTTATTTTTCTTCTGCGTCAGCTACTTACGAATTTTTTAAGAAATTTCCTAAAGTTTAGTCGGTTTATTGGCGTGAGGGGCGGACGATGTTAGTTTGCCACCCTTCGTAAATTCGATGGATCGAACATGTCTTCCCAACTGCCACGGACTCGGTATTCACTGAGTATTGCCCTGCTTGCCTGCCTCGTTTCCCACAGCGTGATGGCGGCAACCCTCCCGGGTGATCAGGACCTGATCCGTGAACGGCAAAATCGCCTGTTGGAAGATCAGCAGCGGCGCCTGGAACAGCTCAAAGAGCTGCCCGGCAAAGAGGCCAGGCCCGAAGCTCCGGCGGCCCCGGTGGACAGCCGTTGCTTTCCGATCCAGACCATTGAACTGCAAGGTGCCGAGCACCTGCCTGTCACTCAGCGCGCGCGTCTGCTCAAGCCGTACACCAATCAATGCCTGGGCGTTTCACAACTCAACGCCTTGCTCAAAGACCTCACCGACTTCTACATCGACAAAGGCCTGGTCACCAGCCGCGCTTACTTGCCCCAGCAAGATATGTCCAAGGGGCATCTTCAAGTGCTGGTGGTGGAAGGCAAGCTTGAAGGCCTGAAGGGCGCCGACAGCAGCAAGTTGTCGGATCGCGAACTGGCCATGGCCTTTCCCGGCAAAAGCGGCGAGATATTGAACCTGCGGGAAATCGAGCAGGCCGTCGATCAGCTCAACCGCTTGCCATCCAACCAAGCCCAAATGGAACTGACCCCAGGCGATGCCGTGGGCGGCAGTTCGGTGCTGGTCAAAAACAACCCGCAGAAGCCCTGGCGCGCCAGCCTGTCGCGCAACAACGATGGCCAGAAAAGCACCGGCGAACAGCAGTGGGGCACCGGCTTTGAATGGGATAGCCCCTTGGGCCTGGCCGACCAACTGATTCTGCGCGGCGGCCATGACGCCGTCAGCGACCACCAGAAAACCTCCAAGAACGCGATGCTCTACTACAACGTGCTGTGGGGCTGGTGGAACTTCAGCTACAGCTATAACCAGAGCGATTACCGTTCGGTTGCCCAAGGCGACGGCTTTGACTTCAAGCAAACCGGCGACAGTGAAAACCACCAACTGCGCGCTGAACGGGTGATCCACCGCGACGCCCTGAGCAAAACCTCGCTCAACGTCGGCCTGTCCCACCTGCGCACCAACAACTACATCGAAGATAGCCGCCTGGCCGTCAGCAGCAATCGGCTCAGCGAGTTGCAGTGGGGCATCAACCACGGTCGGCGAGTTGGCAGTGCGTTTGTCAACGTTGACCTCGGCATGCAGGACGGCATCGGTTTGCTCGATGCCCAGGCGCAACATGAGCGCGATCAGAACGGCAATCGATTGGCCAATTCCCGCTACCGCAAATACACCGCCACCGTCAGCTACCTGCAACCCTTCACGCTGTGGGGCGAGTCGTTCAGTTTCACCAGCCTAGCCACCGGCCAACGCAGTGAAGACGTGCTCTTCAGCCCCCAGCGCATGAGCCTCGGCGGCTCGGCGTCGGTACGCGGCTACAAGGACCAGCAACTGACCGGCGACAGCGGCGGTTACTGGCGCAATGACCTGCGCTGGAGCCGCCCGGTCACGCTCGGTTGGCTGCGCCCGGTGTTCGGTGAGTACGGTGCCAGCGTGGGCTACGACCAGGGCGTGATCCGCAATGGTCGCTACAACGGCGAGGTGCACGGCCGCGTCTCAAGCAACTCCCTTGAGCTGTTCGCCCGCGGCCAACACGTGAGCACCAGCGTGACCTTTGCCCACTCGCTGGAAAGGCCGGCCGCGCTGCTTGAGCGCGAAGCACCGATCTACTTCCGTATGGATTTCTTCCTGTAATTCAACGCCCAGTTGCAACGAGAATTTGAAATGGATGTTCGCCAATTTGCCTTCCTGGTTCGCCAGCCTTCTGCTGCCCTGAAAAGCCGTGACGCGTTCCTCGGCCTGCCCAAACGTGGCCTGGCACTGATCCTGGCCAACGCCCTTTTCTGGCAACCGCTGCTGGCTCAAGCCGAAGGCATAGTGGTCAGCGCGCCAGGCACCACCGTGGGCGCGGCGGGCAATGGCGTGCCGGTGGTGAACATCGCCACCCCCAATGGCAGTGGCTTGTCCCACAACCAGTTCAAGGACTACAACGTCGGCGCCAACGGCGTAATCCTCAACAACGCCACCGAACGCACTCAATCGACGCAACTGGGCGGCCTCATCCTCGGCAACCCGAACCTGCAAGGCCGCGCCGCCAATATCATCCTCAACGAAGTCAACGGCGGTAGCCCCAGCCAACTGCGCGGCTACACCGAAGTGGCGGGCCAGTCGGCCAAGGTCATCGTCGCCAACCCCTACGGCATCACCTGCAGCGGCTGCGGCTTCATCAACACCCCCAACGTCACCCTGACCACCGGCAAACCAATACTCGATGCAAGCGGCCAACTGCAGCGTTACCAGGTCGATGGCGGCGCCGTCACCATCGACGGCCAGGGCTTGAATGCCGACAACGTCGACCGCTTCGAAATCATTACTCGCTCGGCCAAGATCAATGCGCAGATCAACGCGCGCAACTTGAGCGTGGTTGCCGGTCGTAATGATGTCGATGCTAAAAGCCTGCAAGCCACTGCCCGCGCCGATGACGGCAGTGCCAAGCCGGAGCTGGCGATTGACTCGACGGCGTTGGGCGGGATGTATGCCGGGGCGATCAAACTGGTGGGCACCGAGGCCGGGGTGGGCGTGAAGCTCGACGGTACGTTAATGGCCAGTGGCGGTGATATTCAGCTCGATGCCAATGGACGACTGAGTTTGGCCAATGCCAAAGCCAGCGAAGCGGTGGTGATCAAGGCCGGTCAATTGGACGCTGCTGGGGCTGTGTATGCCGGCACGCGAATCGATGTACAAACCACGGCAGGCCTGAGCAACCAGAAAAGCCTGGCGGCCCGCGACAGCATCACCGTGACCAGCGGTGGGGCGCTGATCAACAGCGGCATCATCGAAGCCGGCGTCAACGCCGATGAAAGCCGCAATGCCAGTGGCGATGTCAGCCTGCACGCGGCGAACCTGAGCAATAGCGCCAGTGTGGTCGCCAGCCGAACCGTCATCGCGACAGCCAACCAAACCTTGAACAATCAAGGCGGTACACTGAGCGGTACCACCGCTGTGATTAACGCCGGTCAACTCGACAACCGCGGCGGTCGTGTACTGGGTACGGACTCGCTCAAGGTCACGGCCACCGGCCTGGATAACCGCACCAACGGTTTGCTGCACAGCGAAAACAGCACCGACGTTACGGTAACCGCTGCGCTGGATAACCAGAGCGGTCGCGTGATCGGCCTGAAAAACCTGACGCTCAACGCAGGCCAACTGACTAACGATAACGGTCTGGTCGCCAGCCAGGCGCAAGCCCATGTATCCGCTGGGCAACTGAGCAACCAAGCGGGTGAAATCTCCGCCAACCAGACCACCGTGGCCGCCACGACCGTGGATAACCGTTCCGGCAAGTTGCTGGGCAGCAACCTCAACGTGACCGCCAGCGGTGCCATCGATAACCGCCTGGGGATTTTCTCTGCCACCAGCCTGCTGACGGTACAGGCGGCCAACCTGGATAACCGCGACAAAGGTTCCATCGCCAGCCAAGGCCTGATGAACCTGACCGTCACCGGGCTGCTGGACAATCGCAATGAAGGCAACCTGGCCAGCCAGGGTGCTCAGCAAATAACCGCCGGGCAATTGAACAACAGCCAGGGCGGGCTGGTATCCAGCAAAGCCACAATGACGCTGCGCGGCGACACCCTGATCAACCAAGGCGGCTTGGTGATTGCTGACGATGCGTTGACCCTCACCGGCGGCGATCTGGATAACAGCCAAGCAGGCGTGATCAGCACCAAGGCCACTGCACACGTGCAACTGAACCAGTTGAACAACAGCAGCGGCGGCAAGTTGGGCAGCGATGGTGCGCTGACCCTCAACGCCAACCGGCTCGAAAACGGCGCCGGTCGTATCAGCGCCAAGGGCGACTTGCAGGCAACGGTCGGTGTGCTAAATCAACAAGCGGGCGAACTCGTCAGCGACGGTGCCCTGACACTGCGCGGCACCTCGCTGGACAACCGCAACGGCGGCCTTGTCGCGGCCACCCAAGGCGTGGACCTGAGCAGCCAGACCATCCTTAACCAGCAGGGCGAGATCTCCAGCCAGGCCAAGGTGCTGGTAGTTGCCGACCAACTGAACAACACCACCGGCAAAGTCATTGGCGACAGCGGACTGACCCTCACGGTGCAACGCCTACTCAACCAGAGCAAAGGCTTGCTGGCGGGGCGCGAGAGCCTTGTGCTGAGCGGCGCACAACTGGACAACAGCCAAGGTGGCCGCGTTACCAGCCAAAAAGACCTGAGCATCACCCTTACCGGCGCCTTGCTCAACCAAGGGCAGGGCACGCTGCTCAGCGAGGGCGGGTTGGCGGTCAAGGTTGGCACGTTGGACAACAGCCAGGGCGGCATTCTGTCGGCGGCCAATGCGCTGTCGATCACCACGCAGGGCCAACTGAACAATCAGGCCGGCAAATTGCTGGCCGATGGCTCGGCCACGTTGGTGAGTGCTGCGCTGAACAACAGTCAAGGCGGCGTGATCAGCGCCAAGCAACAGGTTGATGTACGCAGTGCCGGCTTGGACAATAGCCAGCGTGGTAGTATCAGCAGTGATGCTGGTATCACCCTCAACGCAGGGCAACTGGACAACAGCCAACAAGGTTCGATCTTCGCCAAGTCCACGGTCAAGGCAACCCTGAATGGGCTGGACCAACATGACCGTGGTGAGCTGGTCAGCAATACCGGCATCGAACTGGACTTGAACCATGGGCAACTGATCAACCGTGACCACGGCCTGATCGCGACCCCCGGCCAATTGCTGTTGAACAACCTGGGCAGCGTCGACAACAGCCAGGGCGGTGAGATTTCCAGCACCCAGTCATTTCTGTTGGCGGCCGATGCGCTGAATAACCGCGGCGGCAAAGTCATCAGTGGCGACAGCCTGCAGGTACGTATTGCCAAAGCGCTGGATAACAGCGTGGAAGGTGTACTGTCCGCCAAGAGCGTTCTGCAAGTGGCAGCCGAAAGCCTGGACAACCAGGCCGGTGGCGCACTCGCCAGCCAGGGCGCGCTGGACCTGAAGGTCACCGGCGCACTGGACAACCATAACCAAGGGCTGATTTCCGCTGCTACAGCCTTGACCACTAACGCAGGCTCGTTGGACAACAGCGACAAGGGCCGCCTCTCGGCGGGCACGCACCAGGCCCTCAACACCGGCGCGCTGGATAACCACCAAGGCGGACGAATCGTCAGCGACGGTAGCCAGACAGTCACTGCCGCCAATGTGGATAACCGCACGGGTGTGATCGGCAGCCAACAGGCGCTGAACCTGACCACTGCCAACCTCGATAACACTGCCGGGTTGATCAATAGCCAGGCGGACCTGACCCTGACCGGGCAAACAGTCGACTCAAGCCAGGATGGGGAAATCTCAGCCAAAGGTGATTTGACGCTCATCGTCCAACAGCTGATCCAGCGCCAGGGCCGCTTGATCGGCGAGCGCGCCGTAACCCTCGACCTGCAAGGCGGGAACCTCGATAACAGCGCAGGCTTGATCAGCGCCAGAGGCCCACTGACGTTCGCACGCCTGGCCAACCTGACCAACCGCGAACAAGGCGAAATCTCCAGCCAGACTGCGTTCACCGTGGCCGCCAAACGCATCGATAACGGCGATCGCGGCGTCATCCTCAGTGCCGATCAATTGCGCCTTGAAGCAGATGCTGTGGTCAACGCCAACAAGGGCTTGATCTCCGGCTGGAATGGTTTGACGGTGGTCGGCAATAGCCTCGACAACAGCGCCGAGGGCACGTTGTCGAGCAGGAGCGGCACCCTGCACACCGACCTCACAGGTGTATTGGATAACCACGCAGCGGGTGCTCTGGTCAGCCAGGGCAAACAAACCCTCATCGCGGGCAGCCTGAACAATGATCAAGGGATCATCTCCGGCCAGGCTGATGTCAGCCTCAACGTGGCCGGCCGCTTGGAAAACAGCAACAACGGCTTGATCTCCGCAGCCCAGCACTTGGACTTCAATAACGCTCAGAGCCACATGCTCAACCGTGGTGGTCGGATCAACGCTGCCAGCCTCTCACTGCTCGGTGAAAGCCTGGACAACAGCGGCGGTCAACTGATCAGCCAGGGCACCTTGGAAGGCACCCTCAGTGGTGCGCTGATCAACGCCAACAACGCCCGCCTGGCCAGTGGCGCAGCCCTGTTGCTGAACGCCGCCAGCCTGGACAACCGTGGTGGTCAACTGGTCAGCCAGGACCGCCTTGACCTGACCCTCGCCAAGGGCGACCTGGATAACAGCGCCAAAGGTACACTCGCCAGCCAGAAAGACCTGGTGATCAAGCTGTTGGCCGGTGACGTTCACAACCAGCAAGACGGCCTGATGTTCAGCCAGAAGGGCAAGCTCGACCTTACCGCCCGCACCCTCACCAACTATCAAGGCACGCTGCAAAGCCAGACCGATAACCGCCTGCGCCTCAGTGGTGCCCTGAATAACCAGGGCGGCCGTGTCGACAGCCTCAGTGGCAACCTGGACCTGGAAACGGCCAGCGTCGCCAATACCGCAGGTGGCATCCTCAACAGCAGCAAAGGCTGGATCAAGCTGGTCACTGGGCTGTTCAACAACGGCAGCGGCATCACCCAGGCGCAGTCGTTGAACATCGAAGCCAAAGGCGGGCTGCTCAACCAACTGGGGCATCTGTCGGCCCTTGGCGGCGACAGCCAGATTGTCACCACTACCCTGAATAACCAGGGCGGCGGTGTGTATGCCGACACCTTGCTTAAAGTCACCGCCCAGGACTTCGACAACCAGGGCACAGCGGCCAACAACGGTGGCAAGGTCGGTGCGCGCACCATTGACTTCGGCCTCACCGGCACCCTGAGCAACCGCAATGGCCTGATCGAAAGCGACGACACCCTGAGCCTCGTCGCGCAGACCATCGACAACGTCAGCGGCAACCTGCGCGCCATGGGCCGGGTTGGCACCACTGATATTCGCACCACGGGCCTGTTCGATAACCGCTTCGGCGCGCTGGAAAGCGCCAACGAAACCCTCAACCTGCAAGCGGCCAGCCTGGATAACAACGGCGGGCGTATCGTCCACACTGGCGGCGGTAAATTCGACCTCACGTCCGATCAAGTCACCCGCGCCGGCGGCAGCTTCGTCACCAACGGCCAACTGGACATCAAGGCTGCCAGCTGGACCAACAGCAGCGTGATCCAGGCCGGGCGCCTGAACCTCGACATCGGCCAATTCACCCAGACCGCCAGCGGCCAGTTACTCGGTGCGCAAAGCCTGACCGGCATCGGCGACACCTGGACCAACGACGGCCTGCTGGCCAGTGACGGTACTCTCAAACTGACCCTTACAGGCGGTTACAGCGGTAACGGGCGGGTCAGCAGCCTGGGCGATATGACCCTCGCGGCGGCCAACCTGGACCTGGGCGAGAATGGTCGTATTGCCGGTGGCGCGCTTACTCAAATCACGAGCACCAACGTCCTGAACAACCGTGGTCGCCTGACGTCCGTAGGTGATCTGACAGTCAACGCCGCCACCTTGAACAACTACGGCACCCTGGGCGGCTCCGAGAGCGTGCGCCTTAACGCCACCCATCTGCTCAACGAAAAAGGCCTTCTGTTCAGCGGCAAGGACATGACCCTGCGGGTCAACGACTTCAGTAACCGCTTTGGTGATGTCTACAGCCTGGGCGGTCTCGACATCGCCCGCGACGATGCCAATGGGCGCAGTGCGCTGATCGAAAACGTCTCCGGTACGCTGGAGAGCGACGGCAATATGCGTTTGCTGGCCGATACCCTGAGCAATCGGCGCGACCAGTTCACCACCGAAAAAAGCCTGGTTTCCGGGAGCATCAGTGTCTACGGCAACGACTACTGCAAAGGCAAAGGCTGTGAGCTGAAGTTCAGCGGCGTCGAAACCTATGAGGACATTATCAAAGGCAGCTCCGCCTCCGCCTTCATCAATGCCGGTGGCGACCTGACGGTGGGCAGCCAGACCTTCGATAACCTCTACAGCTCGGTATCGGCCGCTAAAAACATCCTGATCAACACCGACGTGCTGAACAACACCGGCGCTGCCGGCGGTGAACAGCGTAATTTCGGTTACGCCTACTACACACGCAACCGGTCGGCTTACTCGTTGCTGATGAGCGAAGTCGAACAGTTCAACCGCAGCAACGATCCCAACTCAAGTGACTATAAGCCGGGTGCGTACACGTTCGACCAGTTTGTTGAGAAGACGAGGTTCTCGGACACCTTCTTCACGTCACCTATCGACTACACCGTCCCCACCTCTGGCAGCGTGATCGCCCAAGCGGTGATCCAGGCAGCCGGCTCGGTCACCGTTAACGCAACCAAAGAAATCAACAACAGCGTCATCCGCCCGAACGCCACCGACATCGACACCCCGGTGGCCAACCGCAACACCAACTCGGATGTATTTGCCTCTACCGTAAAACCGGCCATCACTGCGCAGCTACCGCCAGACCTGGCCCAACGCCAAGTCAATCCGGTGACCTTGCCGGGCTTCAGCCTGCCAACGGGTGAGAACGGCTTATTCCGCCTCAGCGGCCAGGCCGCGAAGGCCGGTGCAGCGGGTAAAGCGGATACCGCCAAGGGTGACTTCAACGCAAACGGGCGTGTCATCACCGCCGCCGACCGCGAGAAAACCCTCGACTACAGCGCCGTGCAAGAGCGCGGCTTCAGCCTCGACGGCCAACCGGCCAGTGGCGCGGTCAACGGCCAAGGCCCGTTGGCCTTGGACAGCCGCGCCCAATCGGTCACCCGCGTACAAGGCCTGCCGGACATCGCTCCGGTAGACAACAGCCACAAATACCTGATCGAAACCAACCCGGCGCTCACCGACCTCAAGCAGTTCATGAGCTCCGACTACCTGCTCGGCAAACTGGGCTACAACCCCGACACCAGCTGGAAGCGCCTGGGCGACGGCCTGTACGAGCAGCGCCTGATCCGCGAAGCCGTGGTGGCCCGCACCGGCCAACGCTACATCAACGGCCTCGCCAGCGACGACGCACTGTTCCGCTACCTGATGGACAACGCCATCTCGTACAAGGACTCGCTCAACCTGCAACTGGGCGTATCCCTCACCGCCGAGCAAGTCGCGGCACTGACCCACGACATCGTGTGGATGGAAGACGCCGAGGTCAACGGCCAGAAAGTCCTCACCCCCGTGCTCTACCTGGCCCAGGCCAACAACCGCCTGGCCCCCAACGGCGCGCTGATCCAGGGCCAGGACGTGAGCCTGATCAGCGGCGGCGACCTGCGCAACAGCGGCACCCTGCGCGCCACCAACAACCTGAACATGGTGGCCGGCAACATCGACAACAGCGGCCTGATGCAAGCCGGCAACCGCCTGGAAATGCTCGCCACCGACTCGATCCGCAACACCCGTGGCGGCATCATCAATGGCCGCGACATCAGCGCCACCGCCGTGACCGGCGACATCATCAACGAACGCACCGTCACCACCTTCAAACAGGACGGCCAGGGCTACCAACTGCGCAACGACGTGGCCAGCGAAGCCTCACGCTTCGAAGCCACCGACACGCTCAAGCTGAACGCCGGCCGCGACGTGCTCAACCTCGGCAGCAACCTCCAGGCCGGTGGCAACGCCAGTGTCACCGCCGGGCGTGACGTACTGATCGCCAGCCAGACCGAACAGGACGACTACGCCTACCAACGCCGCCGCATCAGCGGCACCGAGCAAACCATCCTGCAACACACCTCTGCCGTGGACGTGGGCGGCAACCTCGCCATCGACGCCCGCCGCGACATCGCAGTCGTCGCCAGTACCGTCAGCGCCGCCAAAGACCTCAGCGTCAAAGCCGGCGAAAACCTGACCCTGGCCGCCGCCGCCAACGAACAACACGACTACTCCAAAGGCAAAAAAGGCGGCACCAAAACCACTACTCAACTCGACGACGTCACCCAACAAAGCGCCGAACTCAAAGCCGGCGGCGACCTGATCGCCATCGCTGGTACAGACCTCACGCTAGTCGCGAGCAAAATCAGCGCGGGCAATGAAGCCTATGTGCATGCGGATAACGAACTGCAAATGTTGGCGGCGCAGGACAGCCACTACTCGCTGTACGACATGAGCAAGAAGGGCAGTTGGGGCAGCAAGCAGACTCAGCGTGATGAAGTGACCGATGTGAAGAATGTCGGGAGTGAAATCAAGACTGGGGGTGATCTGACGCTGGAGAGTGGGGGGGATCAGAAATATCAGGCGGCGAAGCTTGAGAGTGGGGGGGATATTGCGATTGTCAGCGGCGGGGCGGTGACGTTTGAGGCAGTGAAGGATCTGCACGACGAGAGCCACACCAAGAGCAAGGGCGACCTCGCCTGGACCAGCTCCAAGGGCAAGGGGAATACCGACGAGACGTTACGCCAAACGCAGATGATTGCAGAAGGCAGCGTCGTGATTAAAGCCGTCGATGGCTTGAAAATTGACATCAAGCAGATCGATCAAAATACGGTTAGCCAGACGATTGATGTGATGGTCAAAGCCGACCCGCAACTGGCCTGGCTAAAAGAGGCCGAGCAGCGTGGGGACGTGGATTGGCGCCAGGTTAAAGAACTGCACGACAGTTTCAAATACAGCAATTCAGGCTTGGGCGCCGGCGCGCAAATCATCATTGCGATCATCGTTACGTACTTCACGATGGGGGCCGCCAGCGGTGCAATTGCCGCAGCGGGTTCGGGGACATCGATGGCGAGTGCCACGGCTGTTGGGACTGCGGCCACGTCTGCCGGATGGGCCAATGCTGCGGGCAGTACCGTGCTTGCTGGCATGGCGAGTAACGGTGCGATCAGCGCCATCAATAACCGTGGAAACCTGAGCACCGTCTTAAAGGATGTCACTTCCAGCGACGCGATGAAAGGCTACGTGGTGTCCGGCGTCACTGCGGGCTTGACTGCAGGTGTCTATGACAAATGGACCGGCACTCAGACAGGTACTTCCACTGCACTCCCCAACTCAGGTGCAGTTGCCACCGTAAGTCCGTTGAGCACTTGGCAAGGCGTGGGGCAGTTCACGGCCAACCAAGTACTGCAAAACGGAACATCACTATTGGTGGATCGGGCGCTCGGGGGCGAAGCCCGTCTTGGCGACGCGTTGCAGAGTAGTTTGGCTAACGCATTTGCGGCTTATGGATTCAACCTGGTCGGGGATATTTCCAAGAACCGGTTTGCAGAAGGTGGCATTACCAAGATTGGGCTACATGCCTTGATGGGCGGGTTGGCAGCTGAGGCTTCTGGAGGAGATTTCCGCACAGGCGCTCTGGCAGCGGGTGTGAATGAGGCATTGCTGGATAGCCTCGCCAAGAATTACGCCGACATGCCCGATGACCAGAAAAAAGGTTTGCTGGTCATGAACTCGCAGTTGCTTGGTGTGCTTGCGGCATCGGTACAGAGCAATGCGGATGCGGATAGCCTGCAAACTGGGGCGTGGGTGGCAAAGAATGCCACGCAATACAACTACCTGGGCGATCATCAAAAGGCTCAGAGAGCGAAAGAGCTGGAAGAAAGCAAAGATTCACTGGAAACACTCAGGATCAATACGAAGTGGGAATTGATCGACGCCGGGCAGGACGCCAGCTTTGCGGGTGGGGCAGTGGTTGGGGTGCCGGAAGGGCTACTGGATACGGTCAAGGGTATCTTGGAAGTTGCCGTCAGTCCGATAGAGACGTATCAGGCGTTGAGATCAGTGCTTGAAAGCGGGGATGTGCTGGGTAATGTCTCGGACGCGGTGAAGCAGTCCTACATCGCACGAATTGACAATCTGGAAGCGGAGTATGAAAGAGCTGGGGCGGGTGGATCTTTTAACGCAGGGCGTGAAACCGGGAAGCTGATAAGCGACGTGGTGGCGCTTGGGACGGGGGTTGGGGGAGCGCTAAAAAGCGGGGCCTTGCTCGTCGAAAAGGTCACTGCTAAGGTTGTTAAGGTGGAGTTGACGGGGGCAAAAGCTACTGGTACGGCTGGGAAGGAGATTCCCGCGACCTCTCCGATAGCCAAAGAGGGGTTGAAAAACGACCTTGCTGCCCAAGCTGGCATACCTCGCGATATTGTTGGTAAGCCTTCTAGTATTTGGGGGAAGTCAATAGATGATGTTAAGCAGTCGCTGGTCCTTGATGGTGCGACCGTTATACCAAAACCAGCACTATCTGGTACTTCAGGCAAAGCACAAGCTTATACAGTAGAGGGCCACGCATCTGTCAAAGAGGTTCAATATCATCCGGGTGGTGGAACACACGGGTCTGGCGACTACTACAAGCTGGGGCTTAAGGACGGTACGGAAATACGAGTTATTGATCCGTCTATAAGATTTTCACCGGGCACTATTACAAAGAATCAAAAATATTTTGATCCTAATGGCGTCAGATTGAAGTATGAGGGTGGTCAGTGGAAACCTTGGGAGTAATACAGTGAGTACCTATTGTCCAGACCTGGATGCGAGCCTTATTCCTGGGGTAAGTGCGGCAGGTTTCGAGCTTGGAGAATCTATCTCTACGGTTGTGAAGAAAATCGGAGCAGTGAGTTGGTACGAGTCCGATTCATCGGTAGATAATGTGCTTGCTCAAAATAGTTCTTGGGTCGGGTTGAGGTTGAAGTGTGGTTCAGCTATTGAGCTGGATGAAACGGTTTTCTCGTATGTTTATTTGAATGAAACTATATCTTTGTATTTTGAAGGGGGGGGCAGGCTTTATAGAGTGGCTGTTGGCAAAGGATATCGAGGAAGCTTTAATGGGATAAAGCCAGGGGATGATTTACGGCCTCCTGATGGCGGGTTTGATATTTTATTCAATGATATGGATGATGATTTTCTTCTTGTGAAAGATGAGAAAATATTGGAGGGGATTAGCTTTGTAACAGACTACAGGGCATCTTTGGAGCATGCCCCAGAGCAAGCCATTCAATTCATATCCATACATAACTGGTCACTTCGATAGCTATTTTTTGGAAGAAAAGGGGACAGGTTTGAATGGCACTTACTGTCTAGTCCTGAAATAGGTTTACATCTTTTGATCTGTTTTTAAGGAGTACGTAATGGAATGAGGAAAAAAGGCGTAGTCAGCGTGTCTATACACCGTTTTTAAATTGTCTTTCATTGACTAGTTTTGAAGTTTAATTTTGATAAGGTCTTTAGATGCAGTGAGTGAGTCTCTATAGAATATTCTATTTTTTTGCATAAAGATGGGGGGCTAAAGTCCTTTATTTCTATTTATCAATATTTTTGGTATGTATAAGAGTGTGAAATATAAAATCAAAGTAATGAAGTAGGTAATGAATAGTATGCCCGAGGAAAAAAGCGCATAGGTAAGTATGTTTTTCCCGAATAACCCCCATTTCAAATTGTGAGCGGCTAGGTCGTGCGGGTAAAAATAGCTCACGGATACGATCATGTAGATAAAGCACAATAAAACTACTGAGCTGAATAGATATTTGGTGATTGTCATGGTTGCATATTGATCAGCATCGATGACCATCCCCTTGCGTACCTTCAAAAAAAAGATTGCCGCAAATATCGGACCGAGCAAGCCAATGTAGTTTGTTATGACCTTGGAGCTGAAAGGGAAGTTAGACGACCAAAACCCTACCAGACCGAGCAGGTAGGTGTTTATGAAACTTTCAATCCTTGTGAAGGGCGCGGATGTAGCGTTTGCAGGAAAGAAAAAAGCTATGAGAAATATAGGTACCATGGTTAGTGCAATGAACAAATAGGGCAGCGGTATGGATTGTTTGATTTTTTTGTTCATTTTTTGGAGTCCTGATGTACGATTTTTAATGCTAACACGCTTGGGTCCGGACAAGGCTCGGCCTGCCCGGACCCTTTGTTTTAGTTAAGAATCATGTTGTTGATCTCATCGACCTTGGCAGCATCAAAATAGGCAGCCGTTGCTGCCATCATCAAGGCAACCACGACGACTCCTGCGGCAGCCGACGCAAAAACGGGGAAAAAGAACGCCATGCTGGTGGCGACCAAAATTCCCGCACCGGTGCCGACCGCCATTGCTTCAAGCTCAAGCATGAGAGGCTTCCAGTCGCCGGTTTGAAAACCGGAGACGGTTTTTTCTCGGATGGCTTCTGCTTGTACTACTTTACCGACTACACCGAATGCTTTCCCCAAACGGGTGATGTTATCCGCGAACGTCGCTTTATCCAGAGCATTTAGCGCATCGACTACTGCTTGCGTGTCCAACGCATTCAATTTCATTCTGGGGTTGGCGCTGACTTTCTCAAAGGTGGCCATTGCCTCTGCATAACTTCTGATTTTCTTGCCAGAGATTTCAGCTTGCATGTCTTGGGCGACTTTGCTCAAGTTGGCACCATATTTTTGAAGCATGTGTTCATTGGCAGTCGATACGAAGCTGACAGCATCTGTATAGGCAGCCTTTTCGTCGGGTGTGAGTTCTTTTGTAACGGTAACTGCGGTTTCGCCTTTTATCACAACCTCAAAGGGCATAGCGCCATGAGCGTCCAGTACGCTTTGAAGCGTGTTAGCAGCCGCTTCGCCGATGGCCGCTTTAAAACCGGCAGGCATCGAATCGTACGTGTGGTTGGCTGCGGACACGGAGCCGGTAAATTGATAACTACCGTCCGGACTCTTATTGAGGGTGCCTTGCAAGGTCAGGGAAAGATTGTCTATCCAAGTTGCAAGCTGCCAGGACGTAACGTCTGGGGTAAAAGGAATGCTGCCAATGGAAATCGGCGACGTTCCAATTGGCGCTGTGGCTAGAACATCATTGAACACAGCACTTGAGATGCCCGGTGAGTTCAGCCCGAACAGGTTGATTGAGGTCTCGGTTGGAGTGCCTTTGCCATAAAGAAAATGTCCAACGGCTGCGACCGGAGTCAGGTCACCGCCCGATAGGCCTGGGGAGGAGGTTACGCCACCTGAATGGAAATATTGCTGGGCGTAATTGAGACCATGACCAGAAGTCAGACCCGGATTAAAGTAAAGGTAGCTGTCTGCAAACGGCACCGATTGCAAGTCATGGACGATCCCTGGCGCTGGCCCACCGGTCATCCCCCAGGTGACCTGCTCGTTGGCGATTTTGATTAGCATCTCGCGCCATAGCCCTTGGCGATAATAAGCAAAGCGTTCCAGCATCTGCCCTTGGAACACAACTGCCGGGTTCGGCGCAGGAAACGGCAGGCCTCCTGGATTGGCCGGGTAACCAGGCTCGGTGGCCGTGACGACGATTGGTGGAAGGACGATAGTCATGAGTCGATATCCTTATCGATATATATTTCGGTCAACGGTTGGGAATTACCCCTCTGATTCGGCCTCGCCGCGCTGCTCGTTGGTAGCGAATAATCGGCATAAGATGAAGCCTGCCAATACTGTGTATCCGTACAGTTTTATTTGCAAGGCGATTATATGCATTTATGCATTTTTCTGATGTGCGGTTTATTTTCCGTGCTCACGAACGCCCCGCGTACCCGGCGGTTTGTCCTAAAAAGGAGGAACGATACGATGCTCACAGCCTCTTCCTGCAATTTCCGACATAGCTCGCTTCCCTCACGACGAGCGAACGCTGCGGTGGCCTCCTGAGATGAACGCGCATACCCCCTTGGCAGCCCTCGCCGGTAACTATCTTCACGGCGACATCGTGCCTGCCCACCGACATGAGGAGGGCCAACTGGTCTATGCCATCAACGGTGTGATGCTGGTGTCGGTGCAGCAGACAACCTGGGTGCTGCCTTCCGGGCACGCGCTGTGGGTGCCCCCGGCGATGGAGCATCAGATCCGCATGACCGGCGAGGTGCGTATGCGCACCTTGTTGATCTCGCCGGGGGCGCACGGTCGGTTGGCGCAGGCGTGTCAGGTGATCAGGGTTTCACCCTTGCTGCGCGAGCTGATTGTGGCTGCTGGCGATGAGCCTGACAGCCAGCCGGCGTCGTTGCGTCATGTGCAGATTGTCGAGCTGATTTTCTCCGAGCTCGACCGCGCGCAGCGGGTGCTGGCTCATGTGTCGATTCCGGATGAGCCCAGGCTCAAGGCGCTGTGCGCGGATTTTATCGACAACCCTTCCCAGGAGTCGAAACTGGAACACTGGGCGGCGCAACTGAATATGAGTTCGCGCACCCTGGCTCGGCTGTTCCAGAAAGAGTTAGGCATGAGTTACGGCGAGTGGCGCAAGCGCACGCGACTGCTGCTCAGCATGCAGCGGCTGGCCAGTGGCGCCTCCATCCTGGAGGTGGCCTTGGAGCACGGTTACCAAAGCCCGAGTGCATTTACCGCGATGTTCAAGCGCACCCTGGGTTACACGCCGAGTCACTGCCGCCTGGTCTGAATTCACTGCGATAACCGTGACTGGACCTTTGGCGAGGGGCGACGAAGGTCCAATGTGGCTGGCTTGCCTGCGAAAGCGGTAGTGCAGCAACAGATGCACCGACTGACACACCGCCTTCGCGGGCAAGCCCGCTCCCACATTTTTGAACGAGAGTTCGACGCCATCAGTGGCCGCGATTCAGAAGCGCCGTCCCACCTTGTCCCAATCAAAACGATGGTTGTCCAGAACTCGGGAGATGCGCACCCCCTTGCGCTTTTACCCTGCGTCTCTACTTGGCCTTCTGGATTTCTTCGATGGGTTCGCCTTCTTTTTCCCCACGGCATGGCCGTCTCTCGCTGCTCGGCGTGGCGGTGGCGTTGTTGGCGGGGTGTTCGTCCTGGATCGCCCATACACCGGCGCAGCCCCATCCGGAACGCATCAATGCCCTGAGTCGCCTGCCGCAAGGCGTGTCGGCCCAGGCATTGCCCGAGCGTTGGTGGCAGCTGTACAACGATCCGCAACTCGATGCGCTGGTGCAACAGGCGTTGCTGCACAACCGCGACCTGGCAGCGGCCCAGGCCCATGTGCAGGCGATGCTGGCCGGCATCCAGCAGGCCGATGCCGAGCGTTGGCCGTCCACCCAGGCGTCACTGGGCGCCGCTTACGGCAAGACCGCCGATGACCAGACCCTGGCCAAGGCCACCGACAGCCATGCGCCGTCGGAGTGGGCCTTCAACCCAGGCTTGGAGCTGGCTTATCAAGTGGATGTGTGGGGCCAGGTTCAGCGCACCATTGAACGGGCTCAGGTGCAAGCCGCGGCGGCGCAGGATGCTGAAGACCTGCTGCGCATCACGGTCGCGGCACAAACCACTCGCGCCTATGTGAATGCCTGCGCGCTGGGTGCGCGTGCCAAGGTCCAGCGCCATTCGTTGGACGTGGTAGGGCGCAGCCTGGCGTTGATTGATCGCCAGCGCCAGGCCGGTGTGGTGACGGACCTTGAATACAGCCGCATGCACGCCCTGCAAGGCGAAACCCAGGCGCTGTTGCCAATGCTGGAGGGGCGTCGACAAGCCGCGTTGTACGAGCTGGCAATGCTCGCCGGCGTGGCTGATCTGGACCAAGGCACTGGCGCCGCGCTTTGTGAAGTGGTGCCCCAACTCAATGCCGAGTTGCCGGTGGGCGATGGCTGGCAATTATTGGCGCGCCGCCCCGACATCCGGCAGGCCAAGCGCACGTTGCAGGCGGCCACGCTGCAAGTGGATATCGTCCAGGCCGACCTGTACCCCAAGGTCACCTTCGGCGCTTCCGTGTCTTCCTCGGCCAACAAGCCCCATGAACTGGACGACAGCAGCGCGCTGATGTTCGGCATCGGTCCACTGATCACCTGGCAGTTCCCGAATTGGCAGGCCAACCGTGCGCGGGTCCAACAGGCGCGGGCGCTTGAGCAAGGGGAGGTGGCGCAGTTTGAGGCCAGCGTGCTCAAGGCCCTCAAGGAGGTGCGCCAGGCCCTGGCGTTATACGACGGCGAACGCCAGCGCCACGCGGCCCTGAGCCAGGCGCTGGAGAGCAGCCGCCAGGCTTACACATTGGCCCAATTCAACTATGAGGCGGGGGCGATCGACTTTCTCGACGTGCTGGACAGCGAACGTGAGCTGATCCGCTTGCAGGCCACGCGGGCCGACGCCGATGGCCAGTTACTGCAACGCCAGATCAGCCTGTTTCGTGCCCTTGGCGGTGGTTGGCAGCCTTCAGCGCCCACCCACGCTTACACCCCTTTTTCCGGTACCCAGCCATGAATATCGCCGTTGATGAAACAACTGCTGTCCAGGATGAACAGGTGGCTGAGCACAACTCACGGCGCAAAAGGCAGCTGCTCTTGCTGGGTGGCGCCGCGCTGTTAATCGCGGCGGCGGTGTTCGGCCTGTACTGGATGACGGTCGGCCGCTACCTGGAGCAGACCGATGATGCTTATGTGCGGGCCGACTGGATTCCCATCAGCCCGAAGGTCTCAGGCTATGTGGCCGAAGTGATGGTAGAGGATGATCAGCCGGTCAAAGCAGGGGATGTGCTGGTGCGCATCGAGGACCGTGACTACCAGGCCCGCTTGGCACAGGCCCGCGCACAACTGGCCGAAACCCAGGCCTCGGTGGCGGCGCAAGAGGCCAACCTGCACGTCACCGACAGCCTGATCGCCCAGCAAAAAGCCGGCGTTGCCCAGGCCGAGGCCCACGCCCGCAGCGTGGCCGCCGAATTGCGCCGTGCGAGCCTGGATCAGCGCCGCTACGAAGGCTTGGTGCGCGATCACGCCGCCAGCGCCCAGCGCTTGGAAACGGCCGCCGCCAGTTACACCCAGGCCAATGCTGCGGTGGAAATTGCCAAAGCGATGCAGCTCCAACAGGAAACGCACTTGACCGTGGCCGTCACCCGCCGTCAATTGGCCCAGGCCTCGCTCCAGCAGCAGATAGCCCGGCGCAGCCAGGCCGAGGCGCAGTTGAACCTGGCAACGCATGCTCTGGAAGACACCTTGATCCGCTCGCCCATCGACGGCGTGGTGGGGCAGCGCAAAGTGCGTACCCGCCAATACGTCGCGCCAGGGTTGCCGCTGCTGGCGGTGGTGCCTTTGCAGCAGGCTTACGTCGTGGCCAACTACAAAGAAACCCAATTGCGCGATATGCGTGCCGGCCAACCGGTGGATATCAGCGTGGACAGTTATTCGGGACGCAAGCTCAAAGGCCATGTGGTGAGTTTTTCGCCGGGTTCCGGGGCGGTGTTCGCGCTGTTGCCGTCGGACAACGCCACCGGCAACTTCACCAAGATCGTGCAACGCTTTCCCGTGAAGATCGTCATTGATGAGCATGACGAAGGCGGACCTATCCTGCCGGGCATGTCGGTGATCACCACGGTGGACACCCGCCCAGATGAGCAGGGCGCTACTCATGACTGAAGCGGCTGAAAAGAGCGTCTCCTTTCGCGCCTGGGTGGCGGTGATCGGCGGACTGTTCGGCTGTTTCATGGCCGGCATGAACGTGCACGTGACCAGCGCCGCGCTGCCGGAAATCGAAGGTTCCCTGGGGGCGACATTCGAGGAGGGGTCGTGGATCTCCACCGCGTACCTGGTCGCGGAAATCGTGATGATTCCGCTGACTGCCTGGTTGGTGCAGGTGTTCTCCCTGCGACGGGTGATGCTCGTGGGCTCGTTTGTGTTTCTGGTGGCCTCCATTGCCTGCTCCTGGGCGCCCAACCTGCAAGTGATGATCATCATTCGGGTGATCCAGGGCGCTGCCGGCGCAGTGCTGATCCCCTTGTCATTCCAGTTGATCATCACCGAGCTGCCGCCCAGCAAAATCGCGATGGGCATGGCCTTGTTCGCGCTGTCCAACAGCGTCGCCCAGGCCGCCGGGCCGTCCATTGGCGGCTGGCTGACCGATGCCTATTCCTGGCGCTGGATCTTCTATCTGCAACTGGCTCCCGGCATTCTCTTGCTGCTGGCGGTGGCATGGTCGATCGATGCCAAACCCATGCAACTAAGCCTGCTCAAGCGCGGCGACTGGGGCGGGATCATCGCCATGATCGTCGGCCTGGGTGGCTTGCAGATCGTGCTGGAAGAGGGCGGCCGCAAGGACTGGTTCGGCTCCGATTTCATCGTGTGGATGTCGCTGATCGCCGGCGTGGCCCTGGTGTACTTCGTGCTGTCGCAGTTGTATGGCAGCCGCTCGTTTATCAACCTGCGCCTGCTCAAAAGCTACAACTTCGGCGTGGCCAGCGCAGCGATGTTTATCTTCGGCGCGGCCACCTTCGGCCTGGTGTTTCTGGTGCCCAATTACCTGTCCCAGTTGCAGGGCTACAACGCCCGGGAGATTGGCATCAGCCTGATCGCCTACGGCATGGTGCAACTGGTACTGGCGCCGTTCATGCCACGCCTGATGCAGTGGCTCAACCCGAAACTGATGGTCGCCAGCGGCTTTTTCATCATGGCCCTGGGGTGCTACCTCGGCGCGCACCTGGACGTGGACAGTGCCGCCAACGTGATTATTCCTTCCACTGTGGTGCGGGGCATCGGCCAGCCGCTGATCATGGTGGCGCTTTCCGTGCTGGCGGTGTCTGGCCTGGCCAAGGATGAGGCCGGCTCGGCCTCGGCCTTGTTCTCCATGCTGCGTAACCTGGGTGGTGCCGTGGGCACGGCGGGTCTGACGCAGATCGTGGCCATGCGCGAGCGCTTTCACTCTGAGCGGGTAGGGGAGTCGATCACGCTGTTTTCCCCCTCCTTGCAAGAACGCCTGCGCGCCAGCATGGCCGACAGCGAGGCTTTCATCTTCAACCAGCTCTTACCCGCTCAACAGCAGGTGATCGACGGCTTGATCCACACCGTGCGGCGCGAGGCGTACCTGATGGCCTACAGCGATGCGTTCTACGTGGCCTATGTCGCGTTGATCGTGTGCGGTGTCGCGGCCCTGGCATTACGGCAGTCAGCCAAAAACGCATAACCACGCCAAGCAGGTGTTGAATGTGTACAGCTCACTGCGTCGGGTAGGCGCCCACTATCCGCCCCCCGGAAAAAAGGAGCTCTCTTATGCAACAACCCGATACCCTGGTTCGTGACCCAGTCGGCAACCCTGTCGTCGCCAGCGTCAGCGTGAACGGCGATGCTCGCAGCGTGTGGAATGTGGTCGGCGATTTCGCCGGTTTCGCGAAGTTTATTCCGGCCTTGTCTCATATCGAGATGACCGGCGAGGGCGTGCGTTCGGTACGCAAGAAGTTGTTCAAGGACGGCAACGTGGTGATTGAGCAACTCAACAGCCATGACGACCAAGCCATGACCATGACCTGGTCGCTGATTTACACCTCCCTGAACATTGGCAACCTGTGGGCGCTGATGGAGGTGGTGCCACAAGGCCCGACCCAGAGCCTGGCGACCTGGACCATCATTGGCCAGCCCTACACGGGCGGCAAGGAAGACGTACCGGCGTTCGAAGCCTTCCTGCAAGGCTTTGCCGATGACGCGATGAAGAACCTACAGGCACTCTTCAACTGACTGACACACTGAAAATGTGCCTATGTGTAGGAGCGAGCTTGCTCGCGAAAAACCCGAGGACGCCGCGTACTCTCAGCATGCCAGCGTCATCGTTGACGTTCTTCGCGAGCAAGCTCGCTCCTACAATGGGGTGGGCATTACCCTTTAGTTGATGGCCTGATCAATCCCCGCCTGCAAGGCCTGGCTTTCACTGTGCCCACCCGCGCGCAGCGGGCCCAGGTTGAAGGCTTGGTCCTTGCGCGTGGCGTCGTCGTGTTTCTGGGTCAATTCATCCTTGGCACCCAGGGCCAGGTTGACCGGTGACGTCGAAACGTTCAGCCCGACATCGGCACGGTAGTCACTGCCGGCCAGTGTGGTTGCGGTGACCTTGGAGCCACCCAGCTCGACCTTGCCATTGGGCGCACTGATCCGCGCGCCCGTGAGCTGCGTATCACCCTTGACCTGCAGGTTGACGCCCTGGCTTGCGCGAATGCCTGACGCCTGGGTGACGCTGTCTTTGACCACATGGCTGACATCCAGATACAGGGTCGGGGTGTAGCTGGTGTTGCCGCTCTTGTCACCGAACAACACGTTCTCGGCAGTATTGGCCACCGTGCTGCCGGTGGTGTCTTTGCCACTGACGGTGTAGCTGTCGCTGGTTTTTGGCCAGACCTTATCCTTGAAGCCAGACAGGCGTGTGCCCAGGGCATCGGTCTTGTCTGCCAGGTAAGCCTTGGCCTTGTCCACGCGAGTACC
>Ga0308163_10000361_pt1 | contig 91847 bp, 90 predicted proteins | sample PhyTR1_FD_201037 | JGI IMG/M metagenome (GOLD analysis project Ga0308163, IMG submission 201037) | Phyllosphere microbial communities from UC Gill Tract Community Farm, Albany, California, United States - DLSLT.R1 | ecosystem: Host-associated > Plants > Phyllosphere > Unclassified | place: USA... | reverse complement strand
CGATCCAGCATCTGGCCGGCATGAAGGACTCCAAGGTGATCGTGGCGATCAACAAGGACGCCGAGGCGCCGATCTTCTCCGTGGCCGACTACGGCCTCGAAGCCGACCTGTTCACGGCCGTGCCGGAGCTGGTCAAGGCGCTCTGAGCGCAGTGCCAGCAAGAGGGGCCCCGCCTCTCGGGCCTGTCCGGCGGCTGCCTGGCAGGCCCTCCCTATAAAAAGATGACAACGCGCGGCGCGCGTCACAGGGGGAGACAACTGCATGCATTCAACGATGGCGCCATGGGCGCGGGCCGCGGTTGCGCTGGCCTGTGCGCTGGTGGGCGTGGGCGCTCAGGCGCAATGGGTGATCGGTCAGGTGGCCCCATTGACGGGCAAGAGCGGCACGCAGGGCCGGGCTTATGCGCAAGGCATGCGCCTGCATTTCGACCAGATCAACAAGGCCGGCGGCATCCAGGGCCAGCCGGTGCAGCTGGTGCTGGCGGACGATGGCGGCCATGCCGAAAATACCGTCGCCCGCACGCGTGAGCTGCTGGCCAAGTCCAGGCCGGTGGTGCTGGCCGGCTTCATGGGCAACGCCAATCTTTCGGCGCTGCTGGCCAGCGGTCTGCTCGAGCGCGAGCGCATCAGCCTGGTGGGCTACCAGGGCAACGACACCCAGGTGGCTCGTGCGCCGCAGGTCTTCAGCACCCGCGCCGGCCTGCAGGACGAGATGGCCAAGATCGCCAGCCATCTGGCGATTGTCGGTATCACGCGCCTGGCGGTGGTCACCGAGCAGCGTGCCGACAGCGAAGCCGTGCTGCAATTGGCCCAGAGCACGGCCACACCGGTGGGTGCCAGGCTGGTGGCGCAGGTCACGCTCGGGAACGGGCGCAGCCAGATCCGCGACGCGGTCGATCAACTGCGCCGCGCCGATCCCGCGCCCCAGGCCATCCTGTTGATTGCCTCCAGTCCGGCAACGGCGGCGTTCGTCGAAACCTACCGCATGGAATCGGGCACGGCGCAGATCTACGCCACCTCCGATTCGGACATCGAGCAGCTGGCCACGCGCCTGCCGCCGGAGTTGATGAGCGGCCTGTCCATTGCCCAGGTCGTGCCCAGCCCCTACCGGGTGTCGATGCGCCTGAACAAGGAATTCCGCGACGCACTCGCGGCCCAGCCCAAGAGCGCGGAGATGACGGCCAGCTACGCCATGATGGAAGGCTACGTCAATGCCAAGGTGGTGGCCGAGGCCCTGCGCCGCAGCCAGCCCGTGAACCGCGAAAAATTCAACGCCAGCCTGCGCAATTTCAATGTCCAGGACCTGGGCGGCTACTGGGTCACCTTCAAGCCCGAGTCGCAGTTCGGCTCGCGCTTTGTCGACCTGTCCATTGTCAGCGCTTCGGGACGCATCAGTTACTAGGCGCCCGGCCAATCCAAGGAAATACCATGAGCTATGTCGCACCTCTCCAAGATATGTTGTTCAACATGGAGCACCTGGCCGGGCTGGACCAGGTCGCGCAGTTGCCGGGCTTCGAGGAAGCCGGCCTCGACACCGCGCAGGCGGTGCTCGAGGAGTGCGCGAAATTCGCCCAGGGCGTGGTCGCGCCCCTGAACCGCCCCGGCGACCTCGCGCCGTCGAGCTGGAAGGATGGCGTGGTCACCACCAGCGAAGGCTTCAAGCAGGCGTTTCGCCAATATGCCGAAGGCGGCTGGCAGGGCCTGCAGCACCCGGTCGACTTCGGTGGCCAGGGCCTGCCCAAGACGATTGGGGCGGCCTGCGTGGAAATGCTCAACGCCGCCAATCTGAGCTTTGCGCTGTGCCCGCTGCTGACCGATGGCGCCATCGAGGCGCTGCTCACCGCCGGCAGCGACGCACTCAAGTCCACCTATCTGGAAAAGCTCGTGACCGGCCAGTGGACCGGCACCATGAACCTGACCGAGCCCCAGGCCGGCTCCGACCTGGCGCTGGTGCGCACGCGCGCCGAGCCCCAGGGCGATGGCAGCTACAAGCTGTTCGGCACCAAGATCTTCATCACCTATGGTGAGCACGACATGGCCGAGAACATCGTCCACCTGGTGCTGGCGCGCGTGCAGGGAGCGCCTGAAGGCGTGAAGGGCATCAGCCTGTTTGTCGTGCCCAAGTTCCTGGTCGAGGCGGACGGCGTCCTGGGCGCGCGCAACGATGTGCAGTGCGTGTCCATCGAACACAAGCTGGGCATCAAGGCTTCGCCCACGGCCGTGCTGCAGTTCGGCGACGGCCTGGCAGGCAGCGTGGCCGATGGCGCGGGCGCAGGGGCGCGTGGTTTCCTCGTCGGCGAGGAAAACCGCGGCCTCGAATACATGTTCATCATGATGAATGCCGCGCGCTACGCCGTGGGCGTGCAGGGCATCGCGATTGCCGACCGCGCCTACCAGCAGGCCGCGGCCTTTGCCAAGGAGCGCGTGCAAAGCCGCCCCGTGGACGGCAGCGTCAAGGCCAGCACCGCCATCATCCACCACCCCGATGTGCGCCGCATGCTGATGGTCATGCGCGCCACCACCGAAGGCTGCCGCGCGATGGCGGCAACGGCCGCGGCGTCCTATGACCTGGCCCACCACCACCCCGACGCCGGCCAGCGCGCCCACCACGCGGCGCTCTATGAATTCATGGTGCCGCTGGTCAAGGGCTACAGTACCGAGATGGCCCAGGAAGTCACGGGCCTGGGCGTGCAGGTGCATGGCGGCATGGGCTTCATCGAGGAGACCGGCGCGGCCCAGCACTACCGCGACGCCAAGATCCTGCCCATCTACGAAGGCACGACGGCCATCCAGGCCAATGACTTCGTCGGCCGCAAGACGGTGCGCGACGGCGGCCAGGTGGCACGCAGCTTTGCCGCGCAGATCGAGGAAACCGAGCAGCAGCTGCAGTCCTGCGGCACGCCGGCCGCGCTGTCGGTGGCGCGCCAGCTGCAGGCCGCGCGCCTGGCGTTTCTGGAAGTCGTCGACTATCTGCTGGCCAATGCCAAGGAGCAGCCCAACGCCGCCTATGCGGGCAGCGTGCCCTATCTGCTGCTCGCGGGCCACTTGATGGCCGGCTGGCAGCTGGGCCGTGCGCTGTGGGTGGCTGAACAGCTGTTGCCTGCGGGACAGGACCAGCGCTTCCTGCGCGCGAAGATCGCGACGGCCCAGTTCTATGCCGAGCATGTGCTGGTCAAGGTCAGCGCGCTGCGCGACGCCGTGGTCCATGGCGCCGACAGCGTCATGGCTCTCGGTATCGACGATTTCTAAAAAAGAAACAGGAGACAAGCATGTCGCGACTTCCCCAGGCACTCCAGGGCCTGTCCCTGCCGGTCATCGCCTCGCCGCTGTTCATCATCAGCAATCCGCAGATGGTGATCGCGCAGTGCCAGGCCGGCATCGTCGGCTCCATGCCCTCGCTCAACGCTCGGCCCGCGGCCCAGCTCGAGGACTGGCTGGCCGAGATCACCGAGACGCTGGACGCCTACAACCGCGCGAACCCGGATCGACCGGCCGCACCGTTTGCCATCAACCAGATCGTGCACAAGAGCAATGACCGTCTCGAGCACGACATGGAAGTCTGCGCGCGTTATCAAGTGCCCATCGTGATCACCTCGCTGGGCGCGCGCGAGGACGTCAACCAGGCGGTGCATGGCTGGGGCGGCGTGGTGCTGCACGACATCATCAACAACAAGTTTGCGCACAAGGCCGTGGAAAAGGGCGCCGACGGCCTGGTGGCCGTGGCCGCGGGTGCGGGCGGCCATGCGGGTGGCAAGAGCCCGTTTGCGCTGGTCCAGGAAATCCGCCAGTGGTTTGACGGCCCGCTGGCGCTGTCGGGCGCGATTGCCTCGGGCGGTGCGGTGCTCGCGGCCCAGGCCATGGGCGCGGACTTCGGCTATATCGGCTCGGCCTTCATTGCCACGCACGAGGCGCGCGCGAGCGACGCCTACAAGCAGGCGATTGTCGATGGCAACTCCGACGACATCGTCTACAGCAATCTGTTCACGGGCGTGCACGGCAACTACCTCGCGCCCTCGATCCGCGCCGCGGGCCTGGACCCCGACAACCTGCCCGAGTCCGACCCCAGCAAGATGAACTTCGGCGGCGCTTCGACCAAGGCCTGGAAGGACATCTGGGGCTGCGGCCAGGGCATAGGCACGATCAATGCGGTGACCAGCGTCGCCGAACGCGTGGCGCAGCTGCGCAGCGAGTACCAGGCCGCGCGCTCGCGCCTGGCGCTGGCCTGATCAGGGCGTTGCCGGCGGCAGGCCGCGCGCCGCGGGGCTCTTGCCGGTAAGCCGGTCTTTCAATTCGAGCACGCGCGTCACGGCCGCGCCCATGCCCATCAACTGCTTGGCGGTGTCGGGCGACAGCCGCTGGATCTCATCAAACCAGGTCATGAGCTTTTCGATGAGCTCATACATGTCGCGCATGCGCTCCTGCGCATAGCGCTCTTCATCGCTGGCCGCGTCCTCGAGCAGCGCGGTGCGCAGCATCGACTGCGTGGGCTCGATCTCGCGGCGCCGGCGCTCTTCGGCCAGCAGGCGGAAGATTTCCCAGACATCCTGCGGCGCATCGAAGTACTCGCGGCGGTCGCCGGGGTGGTGGCGCAGATGCACCAGCCGCCACGATTGCAGTTCCTTGAGGCCCATGCTCACGTTCGAGCGCGAGAAAGCCAGTGCTTCGGCAATCTGATCGGCATTGAGCGCCAGCGGCGACAGAAACAGCAGCGCATAGATCTGACCCACGGTCCGGTTGATGCCCCAGCGGCTGCCCATTTCGCCGAAGTGCGAGATGAATTGCCGGTTGAGTTCGGGAAGAGGAGTGCTTTGCGTCATACCCGGCATTGTCCCTTTGTTGCCTGGCTTTTCAGAAGCTACTGGAATGGCCGAAGATCCGAGTAGGGTCATTGGCAGCATGTGCCCGAGCACGCCGGCAAGCGGCTAATGCGGGAAAAGCGCAAAATACCGTCTTCGGGGTTTGGGCTGTGCGCCCAGGCCTTTTTTCATTGCCGGCGTGCATTTCCCGCCCGGCCCCGCGTCCGTCTTGCCTATGTCTTCTACGTCCCCCGCCACGCGCAATGCGGTCATCGACTGCACCAAGGGCCTGGCCTGCGCCGCCATTGTCTGGCACCACCTGGCTTTCTACGGCCCCATGGCGGACGTGGTGCAGCCGCTGCTGCCCGGCCTGATCGACTGGCTGGATGAGTATGCGCGCATGGCGGTGCAGATCTTCCTGGTGCTGGGCGGCTACCTGGCCGCGGCCAGCCTGGCGCCCGCGGGCCTGGCGCGCCACGCCCAAGTGCTGCCGCAGATCGGCCGGCGCTTCATGCGCCTGGTCGTGCCGCTGGCCGTGGCCTTGGTGCTGGCGGTGCTGGTGACGGCGCTGGTGCGGCCCTGGTTCGACCACGCCTCGCTGTCGGCCGCGCCCAGCCTGGTGCAGCTGGTGGCGCATGCGCTGCTGCTGCAGGGCATCGTTGGCGAGGAGTCGCTGTCGGCCGGCGTCTGGTATGTGTCCATTGACTTCCAGCTGTTTGCATTGACGGCGCTGCTGTTTGCCGCGAGCCGTTGGTTCAAGGCCCAGCCCCCGCCCGGCGCCCGTCCCACGGTAGGCCAGGCCGTGGTCGTCTTGCTGGCCGCGGCCTCGCTGTGGGGCTTCAATCGCGATGCCGATTTCGACAATTGGGCGGTCTACTTCTTTGGCGCCTATGGCCTGGGCATGATGGCCTTCTGGGCCCAGCGCTCGCCCTGGGCCTGGAGCGCGCTGATGGCGGCGCTGCTGGGCGTGGCACTGTGGCTGGAGTGGCGCGACCGCATTGCGCTGGCCGGTGCCACGGCACTGGCCCTGGTGATCGTCATGCGCAGCCCGCGGCTGTTCACCTGGCAAGGCCCCACGCGGCTGCAGCAGCTGGGCCAGATGTCGTACTCGGTGTTTCTGGTGCACTTTCCCGTCTGCCTGCTGGTCAATGCCGTGGTGACCTGGTTCTGGCCCGATTCCCTGGCCATCAATCTGGTGGGACTGTGGGTCGCGTTCGCGCTGTCGCTGGCCACGGGCCGGCTGCTGTACCAGCGCGTGGAACGCCACATGCCCAGCTGGCAGGATGCGCTGCGCTGGCAGGCCAGCCTGGTGGGCACGGGGATGCTGATGACCTGGGTCACCGCCTGGACTTGAGCCTAGCGGTGCAACTCGCCCGCGCTCTCTGGCTGATAGACGATGCCCGTCACGCGCACCGTCATGCTCTTGCCCCCCGGGCCGGGCCAGGCAAGTTCATCGCCCACGGACAAGCCCAGCAGCGCGCTGCCCACGGGCGCGAAGATGGAGACGCGGTCGGCGCTGCCGTCGATGTCGCGCGGATAGACCAGGGTCAGGCGGAAGTCCTGGCGCGTCTCGAGGATCTCGAACTGCACCGTCGAATTCATCGTCACCACATTCGGCGGAATCTGCGTGGGCTCGACCACATCGGCGCGGTCCAGCTCGGCCTGGAGATCGGCCTTGCCTGGAAACACCGACGCCGGAATCGCCGCCAGCAAGGCTTCGATGCGATCGAGATCCAGAGAGGAAAGAGTGATCTGCGGCGTGCGCGACATGGAGAACCTTGCTGAAGACTAACGCTCCACTGTAGGGGAGTACGGGTATCGCACTGATTTGGTGCGATACCCGCGGCGTGATCAGCCGTTCAGTTGCTCTGCGTGATGGCGCAAGTGATCGGCCATGAACGTCTGAATGAAATAGTAGCCATGGTCGTAGCCGGACTGACGGCGCAGCGTCAGCGGCTGGCCCACCTGGGCGCAGGCGGCTTCGAAGGCTTCGGGCAGCAGCTGCTTTTCCATGAGGAACTTGTCGGCCAGGCCCTGGTCGACGAGGATGCCCGCAGGGTAGGGCGCGGCGCTCTGTGCGGCCATCAGCAAACTGGCATCGTGCGCAGCCCAGGTGGACTGGTCTTCACCCAGATAGCCGGTGAACGCCTTGCGGCCCCAGGCGCATTGCGTGGGGTTGGCGATGGGCGCGAACGCCGACACGCTCTTGAACTGCCCGGGATGGCGCAGGGCCAGCGTCAGCGCGCCATGGCCGCCCATGGAGTGGCCGAAGATGCCGATACGCTCCGGGTCAATCGGCAGCTTGCGGCCCAGCAGCGGCAGCAGTTCCGCTATCAGATAGCTTTCCATGCGCCAGTGCAGGCCCCAGGGCCGGGTCGTGGCGTCGAGGTAGAAGCCCGCGCCCACGCCAAAGTCCCAGCTCTCGGCTTCGCCGGGCAGGTCGGCGCCGCGCGGGCTGGTGTCGGGCGCGATCAGCGCCAGGCCCAGTTCCGCGGCCAGGCGCTGGGCGCCGGCCTTGGTCATGAAGGTTTCCTCGGTGCAGGTCAGCCCGGCCAGATAGACCAGGGCCGGCACCTTCTCGCCGGCCACGGCCTTGGGCGGCAGATAGACCGAGAACTTCATCGGCAGGCCGATCTCGTTTGAAGCGTGGCGGTAAAAACGCTGGGCGCCGCCAAAGGCGGCATGGGCGCTGAGCAATTCCAGGGCGTCGGACATGCGGGGGTTCTCCAGAAAAATACGGCCTGTGCCAGCACGGGCCGGGGATGCTTTAGTAGACCACGACGGAGCGTATCGATTCGCCCGACTTCATCAGGTCAAAGCCCTGGTTGATGTCTTCCAGCTTCAGATGGTGGGTGATCAGATCATCGATATTGATCTTGCCTTCCATGTACCAGTCGACGATCTTTGGCACATCGGTGCGCCCGCGCGCGCCGCCAAAGGCCGAGCCTTTCCATTCGCGGCCCGTGACCAGCTGAAAGGGGCGCGTGGAGATCTCGGCGCCGGCTTCGGCGACGCCGATGATCACGCTCTGGCCCCAGCCCTTGTGCGTGCACTCGAGCGCCTGGCGCATCACCTGGGTGTTGCCAATGCATTCGAAGCTGTAGTCGGCGCCGCCGTCGGTGAGCTGCACGATGGCATCGACCACGTTGTCGACTTCCCTGGGATTGACGAAATGCGTCATGCCGAACTTGCGCGCCATTTCCTGGCGCTCGGGATTGATGTCGACGCCGATGATCTTGTCCGCGCCCACCATCTTCGCGCCCTGGATCACGTTCAAGCCTATGCCGCCCAGACCGAACACCACCACGTTGGCGCCGGCCTCGACCTTGGCCGTGAACAGCACCGCACCCAGGCCCGTGGTCACGCCGCAGCCTATGTAGCAGACCTTGTCGAAGGGGGCATCCTCACGGATCTTGGCCAGCGCGATTTCGGGAACCACGGTGTAGTTGGAGAACGTCGAAGTGCCCATGTAGTGCAGTATGGGCTGGCCATCGATGCTGAAGCGGCTTGTGCCGTTGGGCATCACGCCCTTGCCCTGCGTGGCGCGCACGGCCTGGCACAGATTGGTCTTGCGCGACAGGCAGAACTTGCACTGGCGGCATTCGGCGGTGTAGAGCGGAATGACGTGATCGCCTTTTTTGAGGCCGGTGACGCCCGGGCCGACATCGACCACCACGCCCGCGCCTTCATGGCCCAGGATCGCCGGGAACAGGCCTTCGGGATCGGCACCCGACAGCGTGTAGTAATCGGTGTGGCAGATGCCCGTGGCCTTGATCTCGACCAGCACTTCGCCGAACTTCGGGCCTTCGAGATCGACGGTTTCAATCGTCAGAGGTTGTCCGGCCTTCCAGGCGACAGCAGCTTTGGTTTTCATGGGGAATCCTTGAGGTGGGGGACAATGCCAAGGCAGCCGGCATTGCAAAGTGGCGCGACTTTAGGACAGGGCCCAGCCCCGGCAAAGCGCCATGGCCGACAAGCGGCCTGCTTTGTCCGAATTCCGCGGGCCGGCGGCTGCCGGACCTTCTTTTGCACTCCATGGACTCCACAGATCCCACTCCCCACCTGCCGCACGCGGGCGCGCACCGCGTCGATATCGTGGTCTATCCCGGCTTCAAGGCACTCGAAGCCATAGGCCCGATGTCGGTGTTCGACTATGCCAACGTCCACCTTGCGTTGCGCGGCCGGCCCGCGGGCTATGCGGTGCGCGTCGTGGCCAGCACGCGCGGCCCGGTGCGCTCGGACACGCTGATGGCGCTAGAAGCCACGCTGAGCCTGGCCGATGCCGAAGCCGCTCCGGGCTGCACGGTGCTGCTGGTGGGCTCGCGCCAGATCACCGAGACCGTCGACGCCCACAGCGAACTCGTGGCCTGGACGGCGCGCGTAGCCTGCCGAGTGCCGCGCGTCATCGCGCTGTGTTCCGGCAGTTTCTTTCTGGCCGCCGCGGGCCTGCTCGACGGCCGGCGCGCCGCCACGCATTGGAGCGTGGCCGCGCTGCTGCAGCAGCGCTACCCCGGCGTCGATGTCGATGCCGACGCCATCTATGTGCGTGACGGCCATCTCTGGACTTCGGCCGGCGTCACGGCCGGCATCGATCTCGCGCTGGCCGTGGTCGAGGAGGATTTCGGCCATGCGCTGGCGCTGGATGTGGCGCGCGATCTGGTGATGTACCTCAAGCGCCCCGGCGGCCAGTCGCAGTTCAGCGTGCAGCTCGCCAGCCAGGCCGTGCAGACCGGCGCGGTGAAGGCCGTGCAGGACTTCGTGCTGGCCAATCTTGCCGAACCGCTGGGCCTGGAGGTGCTGGCCGCGCAGGCCGCGATGAGCGAGCGCCATCTGCGCCGCGTGTTCCAGCAGGAAACCGGGCACACGCCCTCGGCCTTTGTCGAGACCGCGCGCCTCGAAGGCGCCAAGCTGCTGCTGCAGGCGCCGGGCCATCTGCCGCTCAAGACCGTCGCCGCGCGCGTGGGCCTGGGCTCGGAGCAGGCGCTGCGCCATCTGTTTGTGCGCCACATGGGCATCACGCCGGTGGCGTACCGCGAACGGTTTGGCGGGCACAGCCGCTGAAGACAGATGCAAAAAAGCCCGCAGGGCCTAAGCATCTGCGGGCTGTCGTGGCAGGCGGCCGAGGCCGCCGCAATCAACGCTGGCCGATAGGCTTGACGCTGCGTTCGGTCGAGCCGGTGAACAGCTGGCGGGGGCGGCCGATCTTGTACTCGGGGTCACCCATTTGCTCGTTCAGCTGGGCGATCCAGCCGACGGTGCGGGCCAGGGCGAAGATGCCCGTGAAGATGTTCACGGGAATGCCCATGGCGCGCTGCACGATGCCGGAGTAGAAGTCGACGTTCGGGTAGAGCTTGCGCTGCACGAAGTAGTCGTCTTCCAGGGCGATCTTCTCGACGGCCTTGGCCAGGGCGAACAGGGGGTCGTTTTCCAGGCCCAGTTCGGCCAGCACTTCATTGCAGGTTTCCTGCATCAGCGTGGCGCGCGGGTCATAGTTCTTGTAGACGCGGTGGCCAAAGCCCATCAGCTTGACGCCCGACGACTTGTCCTTGACCTGCTCCATGAATTCGCCGACCTTGGCGATGCCGCCGTTGGCCTGGATCTGTTCGAGCATGTTCAGGCAGGCTTCGTTGGCGCCGCCATGGGCAGGGCCCCAGAGGCAGGCCACGCCGGCCGAGATCGCGGCAAACGGGTTGGTGCCCGACGAGCCGCACAGGCGCACGGTCGAGGTCGAAGCATTCTGCTCGTGGTCTGCGTGCAGGATGAAGATGCGGTCCAGAGCGCGCTCGAGCACGGGGTTGACCTGGTACTCTTCGCAGGGGTTGCCGAACATCATGCGCAAGAAGTTGCCGGAGTACGACAGGTCATTCTTGGGGTACATGTAGGGCTGGCCGACGCCGTACTTGTACGCCATGGACACCAGGGTAGGCATCTTGGCGATCAGGCGGATGGCGGCGATTTCGCGGTGCTCGGGATTGTTGATGTCCGTGCTGTCGTGGTAGAAGGCCGACATGCCGCCCACCAGGCCCGTCAGGACGGCCATGGGGTGGGCATCGCGACGGAAGCCACGCAGGAAGAACTGCATCTGCTCGTTGACCATGGTGTGCTTGGTCACGCGCTCGACGAAGTCGGCTTTCTCGGTTTCGTTCGGCAGTTCACCGTACAGCAGCAGGTAACAGGTTTCGAGGTAGTCGCAGTTCTTTGCGAGTTGCTCGATGGGGTAGCCGCGGTACAGCAGCTGGCCCTTGTCGCCGTCGATATAGGTGATTGCCGACTGGCAGGCGGCCGTCGAGAGGAAGCCGGGGTCATACGTGAACATGCCGGTCTGGCCGTACAACTTGCGAATATCAATCACGTCCGGGCCAATGTTGCCCTGGTACACGGGCAATTCGACGCTGGGGCTGCCATTCGTGAACGACAGTGTTGCTTTGTTATCGGCGAGTTTCATTTCCAACTTCCTTCTCTAGTTTGCCTAGCCTACATGTGAAAGTGATCCGGGCTGGCGCTTGCGCACCAGTTCCAGCACTTCTTTGATTTCTTCTGTGTCGAGTGCGCCTTCCGGCTCCTTCCTGTGCAGGAAGAGGTCCAGAAGGTCGTTGTCCGCCAAGTCCATCAGGGCAGACAGGCCAGCTGCGTGTCTCCGCGTCAGCTGGTCTCCGTAGGTGGCGAAGAACTGCCCGATGAAGATGTCGTTCTCGACCAGGCCCCGGCGGCTGCGCCACTGAAGCAGGTTGCGTTCACGTTCGTCGAGCAGAGTGTTCGTCATGTTCATCAGATGGCGCGACGCACCATCAGTTCCTTGATCTTGCCAATTGCCTTGGTGGGGTTCAGGTGCTTGGGGCACACGTCCACGCAGTTCATGATGGTGTGGCAGCGGAACAGGCGGTAAGGATCTTCCAGGTTGTCCAGGCGCGCGCCCGTGGCTTCGTCGCGGCTGTCGGCGATGAAGCGGTAGGCTTGCAGCAGACCGGCCGGGCCCACGAACTTGTCGGGGTTCCACCAGAAAGACGGGCAGCTGGTCGAGCAGCTCGCGCACAGAATGCACTCGTACAGGCCGTTGAGCTCTTCACGCTCTTCGGGCGACTGCAGACGCTCCTTCTCGGGCGTGATGGTCTCGGTGATCAGGTAGGGCTTGATCGAGTGGTACTGCTTGAAGAACTGCGTCATGTCCACGATCAGATCGCGGATGACCGGCAGGCCGGGCAGGGGCTTCAGAACGATGGTACCGGGCAAGGTATTCATGTTGGTCAGGCAGGCCAGACCGTTCTTGCCGTTGATGTTCATCGCGTCCGAGCCGCACACGCCTTCGCGGCACGAGCGGCGGAACGAGATCGAAGGATCCTGTTCCTTGAGCTTGACCAGGGCGTCGAGCAGCATGCGCTCGTGGCCGTCGAGCTCGACCTCCACGGTCTGCATGTAGGGCTTGGCGTCCTTGTCCGGATCGTAGCGGTAGATTTGGAATTTGCGCTTCATGATTTTTTCTCGTCGGGCTGCGGGGCGATCAGAACGTACGGACCTTGGGAGGCACGCTGTCCACCGTCAGGGGCTTGAGGTTCACGGGCTTGTAGCTGAGCTGGTTGCCAGCGCTGTGCCACAGGGTGTGCTTGAGCCATTCCTTGTCGTTGCGGCCCAGCGGGAACTCGGCGTGGTCGGCAGGGTGCTCGTAGTCGTACACGGTGTGGGCACCGCGGCATTCGGTGCGCGCGGCCGCCGAAGTCATGGTGGCCTGGGCGACTTCGATCAGGTTGTCGACTTCCAGCGCTTCCATGCGTGCCGTGTTCCAGACCATGGACTTGTCCTTGAGGGTCACGGAGCCCACGGTGTTGCGGATGGCGTTGATCTTCAAGACGCCTTCGTCCATGCTCTTTTGCGTACGGAACACGCCCGCATGCTGCTGCATGGTGGTGCGGATGTTGCCGGCCACGTCCTGGGCGTAGGTGCCGTCGGTCGAGTCCTGCAGCTGGTTCAGGCGCGCCAGGGTGCGGTCGGCACCGTCGGCGGGCATGGACTGGTGCTCGACACCGTTGCGTACGAAGTCGACGATGTGGCGGCCCGCGGCCTTGCCGAAGACCAGCAGGTCGAGCAGCGAGTTCGTGCCCAGGCGGTTGGCGCCGTGCACCGACACGCAGGAGCATTCGCCGACCGCGTACAGGCCGTTGACCACCTGGTTGGACTGACCGTCATGCACCACGACCTGGCCGTTGATGTTGGTGGGGATGCCACCCATCTGGTAGTGGATCGTGGGCACCACGGGAATGTCTTCCTTGGTGATGTCGACGTTGGCGAAGTTCACGCCGATTTCGTACACCGAAGGCAGGCGCTTGTGGATGGTGTCGGCGCCGAGGTGGCTCAGCTTGAGCATCACGTAGTCCTTGTTCGGACCACAGCCACGGCCTTCCTTGATTTCCTGGTCCATCGAGCGCGACACGAAGTCACGCGGGGCCAGATCCTTCAAGGTGGGCGCATAGCGCTCCATGAAGCGTTCGCCTTCGCTGTTCAGCAGAATCGCGCCTTCGCCGCGGCAGCCTTCGGTCAGCAGCACGCCCGCGCCGGCCACGCCGGTGGGGTGGAATTGCCAGAATTCCATGTCCTGCAGCGGGATGCCGGCACGTGCCGCCATGCCCAGGCCGTCGCCGGTGTTGATGAAGGCGTTGGTCGAAGCGGCGAAGATGCGGCCTGCGCCACCGGTTGCCAGCAGCACGGCCTTGGCCTGCAGCTCGTACAGATCGCCGGTTTCAAGTTCCAGCGCCATGACGCCGACGACGTCGCCGGCTTCATTGCGGATCAGGTCCAGCGCCATCCACTCGACGAAGAAGTTGGTCTTGGCCTTGACGTTCTGCTGGTACAGCGTGTGCAGCATGGCGTGACCGGTACGGTCGGCCGCGGCGCAGGCGCGCTGCACGGGCTTTTCGCCGTAGTTGGCGGTGTGGCCGCCAAACGGACGCTGGTAAATCGTGCCGTCGGGGTTGCGGTCGAACGGCATGCCGAAGTGTTCGAGCTCGTAGACCACCTTGGGGGCTTCACGGCACATGAATTCGATAGCATCCTGGTCGCCGAGCCAGTCGGAGCCCTTGATGGTGTCGTAGAAGTGATAGTGCCAGTTGTCTTCGGACATGTTGCCCAGCGACGCCGACACGCCACCCTGGGCGGCCACGGTGTGCGAGCGGGTGGGGAACACCTTGGACAGCGAGGCCACATTCAGACCGGCGCGCGAGAGTTCCAGCGCGGCGCGCATGCCCGAGCCGCCAGCGCCGACGATGACAACGTCAAACTTGCGCTTGGTGATTTTTGCTTTGGTATAGCTCATTCTTAACCTTCAATCGTGGAGATCGTTTGCCCGCTTACATGCGCCACAGCACCTGGAAAGCCCAGGCGGTGCAGGCGAACAGCCAGGCCAGCGTCAGGACTTGCAGCACCAGGCGCAAGAGCACGGGGTGGGCATAGTCCATCCAGACGTTGCGCATGCCGACCCAGACATGCCAGGCCAGTGCAATGATCATGGCGAAAGTCAGGCCCTTCATCCATTGGGAGGCAAAGATGCCGGCCCAGAGGTCGTAGCCGATCGCGCCCTTGGAGAAAAGCACCTGCGCCAGCAGCGCAATGGTGAAGATGGCCATGATGACCGCGGTGCCGCGCTGGACGAGCCAGTCACGCAGACCGTAGTGGGCACCGACAACGGTGCGCTTGGAGCCGTAATTCACGGACATGGGAATTCCTTCTAGTTCAGGGAGCGGGGGCGATCAGTACAGGCCGAACAGCTTTGCGCCCAGGACCACCGTGAGGGCAATGCTGAGCACCAGCGTGGTGAGCGCGGACTTGCGGCCAAATTCCTTGTTCACCGACGAATGGCTCAGATCCATCCAAAGATGGCGCAGACCGGCGATGAAGTGGTGCAGATAGGACCAGATCAACGCCAGCACCATCAGCTTGAAGAACCAGCCGGGCACGAAGCCGGCACCTGCACGGAACACCGCGGTGAAGGCGTCGTACGAGATCTCCGAGCTCAGCGACTTGTCGAGCATCCAGACGATGAACGGCAGCAGCACGAACATGATGATGCCGCTGATGCGGTGCAGGATGGAAACCACCGCGGCAGCGGGCATGCGGTAGGTACGAACGTCCCTGACCAGGTGGATGTTGCGGAACTCTGGCCGCTTTTTGGCTAACTCTGTCATGTCATGCGCTTTCGTGGGTGGTAACTGCTTCGTAATCGGGCAATGTGATCGCCGCAAAATTCTATTGCAATGCAGCAGCAAAGGCCTGCGTAGTGCTGCGTATTTCTCCAATTGCGTTGGTTTGCTGCCGCTGGCCCTTGAATTGACGGATTAATTCAGGGCATTGCGGTAGTGGTGCGTGTCGGTGAGGTACAAGCCGCGCCGTAACTCCATCGGAACGTCGTTGTAAGTGTAGGCGACGCGCTCGACGCTGAGCAATGGTGTGGAAGTGCTCACTTTGAGCAGTTCCGCCTGCTCGGCATCGGGCAGCACGGCGCGGATCTTTTCCTCGGCGCGCACCATGCGCACGCCGTACTCGACTTCGAACATGGCGTAGGTCGGGCCCTGGTAGGCGGTGATCTGTTCGGCGCTCAGCCCCTTGAAGGCCTGGCCCGGCAGCCAGATGTCTTCGAGAATCGTCGGCGTGCCGACAAACGCCAGCACGCGGCGCACCTGCATCACGGCGTCGCCGCTGCGCAGCGCCAGCAGGCGGGCGATCTCGGCGGGCGCGCGCACGCGCTTGCAATCGATGATGCGGCGCTGGGCCCGGCCTTCTTCCTGCACGTCGCCGGTATCGGGGTGCAGCTTGAGGAAGCGGTACTGGACCTGCTGGGCCGAGTGGGTCGCCACGAAGGTGCCCTTGCCCTGGCGGCGCATGACCAGGTTTTCCGCGGCCAGCTCGTCGATGGCCTTGCGCACCGTGCCCTGGCTCACGCGAAAGCGCGCCGCCAGTTCCATTTCACTGGGGATCAATTCCCCGGGACGCCATTCGCCCGCCTCCAGGCTTTGCAGGATCAGCCCCTTGATCTGTTGATACAGCGGGCTGAAGGCCGGGCCTGGCGCAGGCGCGGCCGCAGTCGTTTCAGTGGGAGAGGGCAGGGAGGAAGACATGTTGTTTTGTGAATGGTAGGCGCCCGGCGCGGCGTCGAAGCGCACATTGCACAGCGCCCTATCATATCTTATATAAGACATAAGACAAATTGACCGGGCGCTGAAATCAAGAGTACACTTGCAGGCTGTTTGCGGGGGCACAGGCTTGGCTGGACGACAGATGCTGGTGCAAGAATGCGCCCACCATTTTTTCTGTTTCTGGAGCTATCACTATGAGCAAAGCACCTGTTCGCGTCGCCGTCACTGGCGCTGCTGGTCAAATCGGTTACGCACTGCTGTTTCGCATCGCCTCCGGCGAAATGCTGGGCAAGGATCAGCCCGTCATTCTGCAACTCCTGGAAATCCCTGACGAAAAGGCCCAGAACGCGCTCAAGGGCGTGATCATGGAGCTGGAAGACTGCGCTTTCCCGCTGCTGGCCGGCATCGAAGCCCATTCCGATCCCCTGCAAGCCTTCAAGGATACCGACTACGCCCTGCTGGTCGGTGCCCGTCCCCGCGGCCCTGGCATGGAGCGTGCCGATCTGCTGGCTGCCAACGCCCAGATCTTCACCGCCCAGGGCAAGGCCCTGAACGCTGTCGCTTCGCGCAACGTCAAGGTGCTGGTCGTCGGCAACCCCGCCAACACCAACGCCTACATCGCCATGAAGTCGGCGCCCGATCTGCCGGCCAAGAACTTCACCGCCATGCTGCGCCTGGACCACAACCGTGCAGCTTCGCAGCTCGCGGCCAAGGCCGGTTTCAAGGTCGGCGACATCCGCAAGCTCACGGTGTGGGGCAACCACTCGCCCACGATGTACGCTGACTACCGTTTCGCCACCGTGGACGGCAAGTCGGTCAAGGAAATGATCAACGACCAGGAATGGAACGCCAACGTGTTCCTGCCCACCGTCGGCAAGCGCGGCGCGGCCATCATCAACGCCCGCGGTTCCTCGTCGGCTGCCTCGGCCGCCAACGCCGCCATCGACCACATGCGCGACTGGGCCCTGGGCTCGAACGGCGAATGGGTCACGATGGGCGTGCCTTCGAATGGCGAATACGGCATTCCCGCTGGCGTGGTCTTCGGCTTCCCCGTGACCACCGAAAACGGCGAATACAAGATCGTCGAAGGCCTGGAAATCGATGCCTTCTCGCAAGAAGGCATCGACAAGACGCTGGCCGAGCTGCAAGGCGAGCAAGACGGCGTCAAGCACCTGCTGTAAAGAAAGCCGCGCAGCCTATGGCCGACTGGAACCCCGCGCTCTACCTGCGTTTCGCGCAGGAGCGCACACGCCCGGCCAGCGATCTGCTGGCCCGTGTCGCGCATTCCGGTCCGGCCCAGGTGGTCGATCTGGGCTGCGGCCCGGGCAATTCCACCGAGCTGCTGGCGCAGCGCTTCCCCCAAGCGCATATCCTGGGGGTGGACAATTCCGCGGCCATGCTGGAGCAGGCGCGCAAGCTCCTGCCGCAGCTGGAATTCGTCCAGGACGATATCGCCACCTGGGCGCCCACGTCGGCGCCCGACCTGATTTACGCGAATGCCGCGCTCCAATGGGTGGGCGCGCATGAGCAGCTGATTCCGCGCCTGTTCGCGGCCCTGGCTCCGGGCGGCACGCTGGCCGTGCAGATGCCGGACAATTTCAACGAGCCTTCGCATCGGCTGATGCGCGAAGTCGCCGCCTTGCCACAGTTCGCGCCGCATATCGACGCGAAGGTGGCCGCCGGCCGCGCCATCCTCGGCATCCACGACTATTACGACCTGCTGGCGCCCCATGCCGAGCATGTCGATGTGTGGCACACCATCTATCAGCACCCGATGGCCGACGCCCAGGCCATCGTGCAGTGGCTGCGCAGCACCGGCTTGAAGCCGTTTGTCGACCCATTGCCCGAAGCGCTGCAAAGCGCCTTTCTGGAAGAATATGCGTGCCGCGTGGCGCTGGCCTACGCTGCGCGTGCCGACGGGCTGCGCCTGCTGGCCTTTCCCCGACTGTTCATTGTTGCCAAACGCGCCCCATGAGCCTGCTGCCCGATTCCGCCCATCCCGCCTCGGTGCTGCTCGATGCGCAGGCCAGCCTGCTGCGCCTGCCGGTCTGCGACCATTACAGCGGCGTCGAGGCGCGCATGCGCAAGAGCCTGGAGTTGCAGGCCGAGATGACGGCCGAGTTCGGCACCTGCGTGTTCGATGTGACGCTGGACTGCGAAGACGGCGCGCCTGTGGGCGATGAAGCCGCGCATGCGCGCCTGGTGGCGAGCCTGGCGCGCGAATCGGCGCCCGAAGCCCGCGTGGCGGCGCGCGTGCATGCGGTCGACCACCCGGCATTTGCCGAAGACGTGGCCACCATCGTCGGCGAGGCCAGCCACCGGCTGGCCTACATCATGGTGCCCAAGGTCGAGAGCGTAGACGACGTGCTGCTGGCCGAAAAGGCGCTCGAGCGCGCATCGGGCGGCCATCTGCCGCTGCATGTGCTGATCGAGTCGCCGGCCGCGGTCTACCGCGCGTTTGAGATCGCCGCCCATCCGCGCGTGCAGAGCATCTCCTTCGGGCTGATGGACTTTGTCTCGGCGCATGGCGGCGCCATCCCGGCTTCGGCCATGAGCGTGCAGGGCCAGTTCGAGCACCCGCTGGTGGTGCGCGCCAAGCTGGAGATCGCCGCCGCCTGCCATGCCCACGGCAAGGTGCCATCGCATTGCGTGGTCACCGAATTCAAAGACCCTGACCGCATGCAGGCAGCCGCGTCGCGCGCTGCCCGCGAATTCGGCTATACACGGATGTGGAGCATTCATCCTGGTCAAATCCGTTCCATTCTGGCGGCCTTTGCGCCGGCCCAGTCGGAAATTGACCAGGCTGCGCAGATACTCCTGTCCGCATCCGACGTGCACTGGGCTCCCATCAGTGCCGACGGCGTGCTCCATGACCGCGCGAGCTACCGCTATTACTGGCAATTGCTGGAACGCGCGCAGCAAACGGGGCGCAACCTGCCTGCCAGCGTGCAGCCATGGTTTGCCGCCTCTTCCTCTACCTGACCTCTTTTTATGATCGCCGGAGCTCACATGAAATCCTTCATCGCCTCCTTCCTGCTGCTGGCCCCTGTACTGGCCCTGGCCGCAGGCACTGCTCCTACTTCCAAGGCCGCGGCCGCCAAGCCCGCGGCGACCGCCAAGAAGGCTGCGGCCAAGAAGCCCGCTCAGGCCAAGGCCAAGGGCAATGCCAAATCCAAGGCGCCGGCAGTTGCCGCAGCCGCTGCCGGCGCCGCCGGCGTGGCCACGGTGGCCCTGGCGCTGACGCCCGACGAGCTGGCCATTGCCGAGCGCGTGCATACCGGTCGCATCGCCTGTGAACTCGGCGCCCATGTCAACGTGAACAAGCACCAGCAGCATGCCGGCCACTTCCAGGTCGACGGCAAGGGCTTCAAGTACGAAATGGTGCCCGTGGCCACCTCCACCGGCACCGTGCGTCTGGAAGACAAGGCCGCTGGCGCGGTCTGGCTGCAGATCGCCAACAAGTCCATGCTCATGAACCAGAAGCTGGGCCAGCGCCTGGCCGACGAGTGCATGAGCCCCGAGCAGTTCCAGGTGGCGGAAGCCATCAAGAAGAACCCACCCCCAAGCGTGTTCGACCAGGCACCCAGCAACAAATAAGCTGGCACTGGCAGAGGCACTACGCCGCCCCACTTTAGAAAACCATTGGAGAGAGAACCATGTTGAAAGCCTATCGCGATCATGTGGCCGAGCGCGCCGCGCTTGGCATTCCACCGCTGCCGCTGGATGCCGCGCAGGTGGCGGAGCTGATCGAGCTGATCAAGAACCCGCCCGCGGGTGAAGACAGCTTCCTGCTGGACCTGCTGACCCACCGCGTGCCCCCGGGCGTGGATGACGCAGCCAAGGTCAAGGCCTCGTTCCTGGCAGCGGTCGCGCATGGCGACATCGCGGTGGGCATCATCTCCAAGTCCCTGGCCACCGAGCTGCTGGGCACCATGGTGGGCGGCTACAACGTGCATCCGCTGATCGAGCTGCTCGACGACGCCGAAGTGGCGGGCGTCGCGGCCGAAGCGCTGAAGAAGACGCTGTTGATGTTCGACTTCTTCAACGACGTCGAAGTCAAGGCCAAGGCCGGCAATGCCAAGGCCAAGGAAGTGATGCAGAGCTGGGCTGACGCCGAGTGGTTCACGACCCGCCCCGAAGTCGCGCAGAAGATCACCGTCACGGTGTTCAAGGTGCCCGGCGAAACCAATACCGACGACCTGTCGCCCGCGCCCGATGCCTGGAGCCGTCCCGACATTCCGCTGCACTACCTGGCGATGCTGAAGAACACGCGTCCCGACGCGGCCTTCAAGCCCGAGGAAGACGGCAAGCGCGGCCCCATGCAGTTCATCGAAGAACTCAAGTCCAAGGGCCATACGGTCGCCTACGTCGGTGACGTGGTCGGCACGGGTTCCTCGCGCAAGTCGGCCACCAACTCGGTGATCTGGGCCACGGGCCAGGACATCCCGTTCGTGCCGAACAAGCGCTTCGGCGGTGTGACGCTGGGCGGCAAGATTGCCCCCATCTTCTTCAACACCCAGGAAGATTCGGGCTCGCTGCCCATCGAAGTCGATGTTTCCAAGCTCGAAATGGGCGACGTGATCGACATCTTCCCCTACCAGGGCAAGATCGAGCGCGACGGCGAGACCGTGGTCGAATTCCAGCTCAAGAGCGATGTGCTGCTGGACGAAGTGCAGGCCGGCGGCCGTATCAACCTGATCATCGGCCGTTCGCTCACCGCCAAGGCGCGTGAGTCGCTGGGTCTGCCGGCTTCCACCGTGTTCCGTCTGCCCCAGGCGCCGGTCGCCACGCAGGCCGGTTTCACCGTCGCCCAGAAGATGGTCGGCCGTGCGGTCGGTCTGCCCGAAGGCCAGGGCGTGCGCCCCGGTACCTACTGCGAGCCGCGCATGACCACCGTGGGTTCGCAAGACACCACCGGCCCGATGACGCGCGACGAATTGAAGGACCTGGCCTGCCTGGGCTTCTCGGCCGACATGGTCATGCAGTCGTTCTGCCACACCGCCGCCTACCCCAAGTCGGTCGACGTCAAGACCCACCGCGAACTGCCGGCCTTCATCAGCAACCGCGGCGGCGTGTCCCTGCGCCCCGGTGACGGCGTGATCCACAGCTGGCTCAACCGCCTGCTGCTGCCCGACACCGTCGGCACCGGCGGCGACTCGCACACGCGTTTCCCCATCGGCATCTCCTTCCCCGCGGGTTCGGGCCTGGTCGCCTTTGGCGCCGCCACCGGCGTCATGCCGCTGGACATGCCTGAATCGGTGCTGGTGCGCTTCAAGGGCGAAATGCAGCCCGGCGTGACGCTGCGCGATCTGGTGCATGCCATTCCGCTGTACGCGATCAAGGCCGGTCTGTTGACCGTGGCCAAGGCCGGCAAGATCAACATCTTCTCGGGTCGCATCCTGGAAATCGAAGGCCTGCCTGACCTCAAGGTCGAGCAAGCGTTCGAGCTGTCCGACGCCTCGGCCGAGCGCTCGGCTGCGGGCTGCACCATCAAGCTCAACCCCGCGCCGGTCAAGGAATACCTGACCAGCAACGTGGTGCTGATGAAGAACATGATTGCCGAAGGCTATGCGGACCGCCGCACGCTGGAGCGCCGCATCGAGAAAGTGGAAGCCTGGCTGGCCGAACCCAACCTGCTCGAAGCCGACAAGGACGCTGAATACGCCGCCGTGATCGAAATCGATCTGGCCGAAATTCAAGAGCCCATCGTCTGCTGCCCGAACGACCCCGATGACGCCAAGTTCCTGTCCGAAGTGGCCGGCACCAAGATCGATGAGTCCTTCATCGGTTCGTGCATGACCAACATCGGCCACTTCCGCGCAGCCGCCAAGCTGCTTGGCGGCCAGCGCGACATCCCCGTCAAGATGTGGGTTGCGCCTCCGACCAAGATGGACGAGAGCGAGCTGATCAAGGAAGGCCACTATGCGGCGTTCGGTGCTTCCGGTGCGCGCACCGAAATGCCCGGCTGCTCGCTGTGCATGGGCAACCAGGCCCAGGTGCGCGAAGGCGCGACCGTGATCTCGACCTCGACCCGCAACTTCCCCAACCGTCTGGGCAAGAACACCAACGTCTACCTCGGTTCGGCCGAACTCGCGGCCATTGCTTCCAAGATCGGCTATCTGCCAAGCAAGCAGGAATACCTGCTGGCCATGGGCATCATCGATGCCGACAAGGACAGCGTCTACCGCTACCTGAACTTCGACCAGATCGCCGAGTACGCGGACGTCGCCAAGGCCGGTGCCACGGCGCCTGCCTGCTGAGCTTTCGGCAAGCCCCTGAGAAACCCGCTTCGGCGGGTTTTTTCACTGCAGCGCGGCACTGTGGTGTGCTGCATACGAGTCATTCTCATCTGCAAACTATAATCAACGGGTTTCCGTCACATCCCGCGCTACAGGTCCAGCCCACGCCACATCTCAGCCATTGCATGACGGACAGCGTCAATGCATTCGATGGACTGGACTTCCCGTGGCTGCGCACTATTACAAGGAACTGCTGAACTTCTGCGCGCGCAGCCTGCGCGACCGCGATGCCGCAGCCGATCTGGTGCAGGAAGCGTATGCGCGCTTTCTTGGCGCCCAGCAGTCGGGCACGGTCATCGCCGATGCGCGCGCGCTGCTGTTTCGCACCACGCGCAACCTGATCACCGACCAGCACCGGCGCGCCGAATTCAGGGCGCACCAAAGCCTCGATGCCTTGCTCGAAGAAGATCAGCCGCTCGCGCCCAGACACCTGCAGCCCGAAGAAGTCTATGCCTTCAGCCAATACGCCCAGGCGATTCATGGCGCCATCGAAAGCCTGCCGCCGCGCTGCCGCGAGGCTTTCATCCTGAACCGCTTCGACGGCCTGTCGCACCAGGAAGTCGCCGACAAGATGGGCATCTCGCGCAACATGGTGGCCCAGCATGTGATTCGCGGCGTGCTGGTCTGCAAGGCCTGTGACGATGCATTCCATGGCCGCGCTCGCACGGCAGCACGCACCCTCTGTTCCCATGCGGCCGTTTGACTCACCGCAGCCTACGTCGTCGTCCGCGGCGCAGGACGCTGCGCATGCGCGCGACTGCGCTGAATTTGCGGAGTTCATCGCAGGCCAGGACCCGCTGGATGCGGCCGCGGCCGGCTGGATGGTGCGGCGCCAGGATGGACTCACGCCCGAGGAGCAAGCCGAACTCGAACAATGGCTGGCCGCCGATCCCGCGCATGCCGAGGCGCTGGAGCAGGTCGAAGGCGTCTGGGGGCGCATGGACGAGTTGCCTGAAGAAAGCGTCGCAGCGCTCAAGACCGGTTTGCCGCCCACGCCGCCTGCGCGCCGTGCGCCTGTTTCCCCGATTTCGGCGCGCTTGCCGGCCTGACCCTGGGCGCCGGCGCCCGCTGGCAGGACGACACCTGGGCCAATGTGAGCCATCCTTCCGGCACCAAGCTGCGGCACACAGTCAAGAGCTTCTGGTTGCTCGATGCGTCGGCGCGCTACCAGTTCAGCAAGCAGCTGTCGGCCTCGATGGCCATCAACAACCTGCTCGACAAGAAGTACTACACCGTCTTCGACAGCAACTATTCCTGGGGCGAGCCGCGCAGCTTCAATGTGAGCCTGCGCTACGACTTCTAAGACCTTGTCCGGGTGTGCATGCAGGGATACCGTCGCGGCGCTGGCGCAGGAATGCTGGGCAGATGCGATCTTGGCCCACAGTATCCGTCACACACCCGGAGCACAATGTCCTGTCAGCAATCAGGAGATCCTCGATGAAACACGCGTTTGCAAACACGCTGAAGAACTTCAAGACATCTTCCGGCGTGGCCGGCAAGTTCCATTCCCTGCCGGCATTGGCCAAGCAGTACCCGAGCGTGCAGCGCCTGCCGGTGTCGCTGCGCATCGTGCTTGAAGCCGTGCTGCGCCAGTGCGACGGCAAGAAGGTCACGCCCGAGCATGTGCGCCAGCTCGCGCAGTGGCAGCCCAAGGGCGCGCGCACCGAGGAGATTCCATTTGTCGTGGCGCGCGTGGTGCTGCAGGATTTCACCGGCGTGCCGCTGCTTGCCGACCTGGCCGCGATGCGCAGCACGGCCCAGCGCCTGGGCAAGAAGCCCGAGGCCATTGAACCGCTGGTGCCCGTCGATCTGGTCGTCGACCACTCGATCATGGTCGACTATTTCGGCACCAAGAAGGCGCTCGATCTGAACATGCAGCTTGAGTTCAAGCGCAACCAGGAGCGCTACCAGTTCATGAAATGGGGCATGCAGGCCTTTGACACCTTCGGCGTCGTGCCGCCAGGCTTCGGCATCGTGCACCAGGTCAATCTCGAATACCTGGCGCGCGGCGTGCACCACACCGAGGGCGGCGTCTACTATCCCGACACGCTGGTTGGCACCGACAGCCACACGACCATGATCAACGGCATAGGCGTGGTCGGCTGGGGCGTGGGCGGCATCGAGGCCGAGGCGGCGATGCTGGGCCAGCCGGTCTATATCCTGATGCCCGATGTCGTCGGCTTCGAGCTCACGGGGCGGCTGCGCGAAGGCGTCACGGCCACCGATCTGGTGCTTACCATCACCGAGCGCCTGCGGCGCGAGAAGGTCGTGGGCCAGTTTGTCGAATTCTTTGGCGAAGGCACGCAAAGCCTGGCCGTGCCCGACCGCGCGACGATTGGCAATATGGCGCCTGAATACGGCGCGACCATGGGTTTCTTCCCGGTCGACGACAAGACGCTGGACTATTTCCGCGGCACGGGCCGCAGCGCCGAAGAGATCGAGGCGTTTGAAGCCTACTTCCGCGCCCAGCAGCTGTTTGGCGTGCCGAACCGCGGCGATATCGACTATTCGCGCGTGGTGAGCCTGGACCTGGGCAGCGTCACGCCCAGCCTGGCCGGCCCCAAGCGCCCGCAGGACCGCATCGAGCTGGGCCAGGTGGCCTCGCAGTTCGCGCACCTGTTCAGCGCGCCGGCCGCGCAGAACGGCTTCAACCAGCAGCGCGAGCTGCTGACGACCCGCCATCTGGTGCAGGGCAGCCCCGATGACGCCGGCATGCGCCAGTCGCGGCCCACGCCCGAAGGCGCGGAACGCCAGCTCGAGGAAATGCAGGCCAACAAGCCCGAGCCCGCGACCACCCACGCCACGGCCAAGGTGCCCACGCCCGAGCGCCACGCGGCCAGCGATGGCGGCGTGTTCACCATCGGCCATGGCGATGTGCTGATCGCGGCCATCACCAGCTGCACCAACACGTCCAACCCCAGCGTGATGCTGGCGGCCGGGCTGCTGGCCAAGAAGGCCGTCGAGGCGGGCTTGCGCGTCAAGCCGCACATCAAGACCTCGCTGGCGCCAGGCTCGCGCCTGGTCACGCGCTACCTGACCGAAGCCGGGCTGCTGCCGTATCTGGAGAAGCTGGGCTTTGCGCTCGCGGGTTACGGCTGCACCACCTGCATCGGCAACGCCGGCGATCTGACCACCGAGATCAATGCCGCCATCCGCCAGAGCGATCTGGTCTGCGCCGCCGTGCTCTCGGGCAACCGCAACTTCGAGGCCCGCATCCACCCCAATCTCAAGGCCAATTTCCTGGCCAGCCCGCCGCTGGTCGTGGCCTATGCGATTGCCGGCACGGTGCTGACCGACCTGATGACCCAGCCCGTGGGCCAGGGCCACGACGGCCGCGACATCTTCCTGGGCGACATCTGGCCCAGCAGCGAGGAAGTCCAGGCGCTGATGCACCATGCGATGAATGGCGCGGCGTTCCAGGAAAACTACCAGAAGGTCAGCAGCGAGCCCGGCAAGCTCTGGGAAAAGATCCGCGGCGTCAGCGGCGCGACCTATACCTGGCCCGAAAGCACTTACATCGCCGAGCCACCGTTCTTCGCCAACTTCCAGCTGGAAATCGAGCAGCCCGTGACCACCGGTCTGCAGCCGCGCAATCCCTATTCCGTGCATGCGGCGCGCATCATCGCGCTGTTTGGCGACTCGATCACCACCGACCATATCTCGCCCGCCGGCTCCATCCACCCCAAGTCGCCCGCGGGCGAATGGCTGTGCGCCAATGGCGTGCAGCAGGCCGACTTCAACAGCTATGGCTCACGCCGCGGCAACCATGAGGTGATGATGCGCGGCACCTTTGCCAACGTGCGCATCAAGAACCTGATGCTGCCGCCGCTGGCCGATGGCGGGCGCGAGGAGGGCGGGCTCACGCTGTACCGCGACGCGGCCTGCAATGCGCAGAAGATGTCCATCTACGATGCCGCCATGCAGTACCAGGCCGAAGGCCGGGCCAGCGTGATCTTTGCGGGCGAAGAATACGGCACGGGCTCGAGCCGCGACTGGGCCGCCAAGGGCACGCAGCTGCTGGGCATCAAGGCGGTGATCGCGCGCAGCTTCGAGCGCATCCATCGCAACAACCTGGTGGGCATGGGCGTGCTGCCGCTGCAGCTGCGCGGCGACGACAGCTGGACCAGCCTGGGCCTCAAGGGCGATGAGTTCATCGAAGTCATTCCCGACCCGCTGCTCACGCCGCAGAGCGATGCCGAGCTGTGCATCACGCGTGCCGACGGCAGCCAGCTGCGGCGCACGCTGACGCTGCGCATCGACACCCCGATCGAGGCCGACTACTACCGGCATGGCGGCATCCTGCCGTTTGTGCTGCGCCAGCTGCTGTCAGCCTAGCACGGTGGCCTCTGTCTCAGGCGTTGATGTCGCCCAGGCAGAGGTACTTCAGTTCCAGGTAGTCATCGATGCCGTGGTGCGAGCCTTCGCGCCCCAGGCCCGACTGCTTCACGCCGCCAAACGGTACATGCTCGGAGGCAATCACGCCGGCATTGATGCCGACCATGCCATATTCCAGGGCCTCGCCGACGCGGAAGATACGCCCCACGTCGCGGCTGTAGAAGTAGCTTGCCAGACCGAACTCGGTGTTGTTGGCGGCATCGATCGCCTGCTGTTCTGTCGTGAAACGGAACACGGGCGCGAACGGGCCAAAGGTCTCTTCGCGCGCGCACAACATGTCGCCCGTGGCGTCGGCCACCACCGTGGGCTGGAAGAACTGGCCTTCGAGCTTCGCGCCGCCCGCGACCACGCGCCCGCCCTTGGCCAGCGCGTCGTCCAGATGGCGCTGCACCTTGTGCACCGCGGCCGGCTCGATCAGCGGGCCCTGCACCACGCCGGCGTCGAAGCCATTGCCCACCTTCAGGGCCTGGACCTTGGCCGCGAACTTCTGCACGAATTCCTCGTAGACGCCGTCCTGCACGTAGAGCCGGTTGGCGCAGACGCAGGTCTGGCCGGCGTTGCGGTACTTGCTGGCCATCGCGCCTTCCACGGCCGAGTCGATGTCGGCGTCGTCGAAGACGATGAACGGCGCATTGCCGCCCAGCTCCAGGCCCAGCTTCTTGATCGAGGGCGCGCTTTGCGCCATCAGGATGCGGCCGACTTCGGTCGAGCCGGTGAAGCTCAGGTGGCGCACGATGTCGCTGGCACAGAACAGCTTGCCGACGGCAATGCTGCTGGCGCTGTCGGCCGTGATCACGTTCAGCACGCCGGCGGGAATGCCGGCGCGCACTGCGAGTTCGGCCGCGGCCAGGGCCGTGAGCGGCGTGAGCTCGGCGGGCTTGATCACCACCGGGCAGCCGGCCGCGAGTGCCGGCGCCACCTTGCGCGTGATCATGGCCAGCGGGAAGTTCCACGGCGTGATCGCCGCGCACACGCCAATGGGCTGCTTGAGCACCAGCAGGCGCCGCGTCGTGTCGAACTGCGGCAGCATCTCGCCGTTGACGCGTTTGGCTTCCTCGGCAAACCATTCGACAAAGCTGGCGCCATAGGCCACTTCGCCCTGGGCTTCGGCATAGGGCTTGCCCTGTTCGGCGGTCATGATGCGCGCGATGTCGTCGCTGTGCGCCATCAGCAGCTGGTACCACCTGAGCAAAATCGCATGGCGCTGCTTGGCGGTCTTGGCACGCCAAGCGGGCCAGGCGGCGTTCGCGGCGTTGACGGCCCGCTCGGCTTCGGCCGCGCCCAGATTCGGCACATCCGCCAGCTTGCGGCCCGTGGCCGGGTCGTTGATGTCGAAACGCGCGCTGCCCTGGACCCACTGTCCGTTGATCAACGCGTCGGTCTTGAGCAGGCTGGGGTCATTGAGCAAGGCCAGGGGGGAGGTCTTCATGTCCATGGAATCGCTCCTCAGGCGGCAACCGCTGCGTCCACCGCGGCAAACATGGCTTGCGCCAGCGTTTCCAGCGCGGCGTCGAATTGCGCGTCAGGAATGGTCAGCGGATAGAGAAAGCGGATCACATTGCCGTACTGGCCGCAGCTCAGCAGCAGCAGGCCGCGCTGCAGCGCTTGTTTCTGGATGCGTGCCACCAGCGCGCTGTCGGGCGCCTGGGTGGCGGGAGCTACACACTCCATGGCCACCATCGAGCCCAGGCCACGCACCTCGGCAATCGCGGGAAGGCGTTCACGCAGACCGCCGAGAAACTCCCGCAGGCGCGCGCCCAGCGCCACCGAGCGCGCCAGCAACTGCTCCTGCTCGATCACACCGAGCACCGCATGCGCCGCTGCCACGGCCAGCGGATTGCCCGCATAGGTGCCGCCCAGGCCGCCGGGGTTGGCCGCGTCCATCACTTCGGCGCGGCCGCAGACCGCCGACAGCGGCATGCCGCCGGCCAGGCTCTTGGCCATGGTCATGATGTCGGGGCGAACCGCGTAGTGCTGCATCGCGAACAGCTTGCCGGTGCGGCCGAAGCCAGTCTGCACTTCATCGGCGATCAGCAGGATGCCATGCTGGTCGCAGACCTTGCGCAGTCCGGCCAGCAGGTCGGCATCGGCCACGTTGAAGCCGCCTTCGCCCTGCACCGGCTCGATGATGATGGCGGCCACGCGCGCCGGATCGATGTCGCACTTGAACAGGTGCTCGAGCGCATTCAGGCTGTCCTGCACGCTCACGCCGCGCAGCGGCGCGGGGAAGGGCAGGTGGTAGACCTCGCCCGGGAAGGGACCGAAGCCGGCCTTGTACGGCTGGACCTTGCCGGTCAGCGCCAGGCCCATCATGGTGCGGCCATGGAAGCCGCCACCAAAGGCGATGACGCCGGGGCGGCCGGTGCTGACGCGCGCGATCTTGATGGCGTTTTCCACCGCTTCGGCGCCGGTCGTGAAGAAGGCCGTCTTCTTGGCACCGTCGATCGGCACCAGCGCATTGATGCGTTCGGCCAGTGACACCGCGCTTTCATACGGCACGATCTGGAAGGCGGTGTGCGTGAAGCGCTCCAGCTGCGCCTGGATGGCGGCAACGATCTTCGGGTGGCGGTGGCCGGTGTTGAGCACGGCGATGCCCGCGGCGAAGTCGGTGTACTGGTTGCCTTCCACGTCCCAGATGGTCGCGTTCTCGGCGCGGTCCGCATAGAAGTTGCACATGACGCCCACGCCGCGCGCAGTGGCATCGAGGCGGCGCTGATTGATCTGCTGGTTGTTCATGGAAGTACTCGTTGATGGGTGGTTGATGCAGCCATTACATAGCGAATCGGACCTATAATCCAGCGCCACTTTGACCCAAATGGATGGTGCCAATTGAAATCCCTCAGCGGTGATCTGCTTGCCCCCCGCCTGGCGCAATTGCGCCGCGAGAAGCCGGCGATGGCGGTCAACCGGCTGCTCTATGAATGCCTGCGGGATGCCATTCATGACGCCAGCCTGCCGGCCGCAACGCGCCTGCCGCCCACCCGTGACCTGGCGCTTGACGCGGGCATTTCGCGCAACACCGTCATGCATGCCTACGAGCAGCTCGTGGCCGAGGGCTACGCCAGGGGGCTGACGGGCAGCGGCACCTATGTCGCCGAGCGCATCCCCGATCTGGCGCCGGTCAGGCCGAGCCAACCGAGCCTGGCCGCGCCCGGCCAGGCCGTCTCCGGCCGCCTCTCCGAGCGCGGGCGCAAGGTGGTGGCGAATGCCCAGGCCCAGGCCACGCAGTGGGGCGCGTTTCTGCCCGGCCTGCCCGATGTGACCCAGGTGCCGCATGCCAAGCTGGCGCGCATCACCGCGCGCCTGAGCCGGGAGCTGCCCCCGTCGACGCTCAGCTACGCCACCAACGGCGGCTATCCCAAGCTGCACCAGAGCCTCGCGGTCTATCTGCGCCAGGCACGCTCCGTGATCTGCGAGCCCGGCCAGATCGTCGTGACGGAAGGCGTGCACCAGGCCATCGACCTGATCACGCGCGTGCTCGGCGATGCCGGCGACCATGCCTGGGTCGAGGAGCCGGGCTACTGGGGTACACGCAGCATCCTGGCGATCAACGGCATCCGGCTCAAGCCCATGCCCGTGGATGCCGAGGGCATGCGCTTTCCCGTCAGTTCCAGCGCCAAGCCGCCGCGCTTTGCGTTTGTCACGCCCTCGCACCAATACCCGCTGGGCCCGGTGATGAGTCTGTCGCGCCGGCTCGATCTGCTGAACTTCGCCGCGCGCCACGGCACCTGGGTGGTCGAGGACGACTACGACAGCGAATTCCGCTTCTCGGGCCATCCGGTGGCCTCGTTGCAGGGGCTGCAGCCGGGCGCGCCGGTGATCTATGTCGGCACCTTCAGCAAGACGCTCTATCCGGGCCTGCGCATTGCCTACATGGTCGTGCCACCCGCATTTGCCACGGCCTTTCGCACCGCGCAATCGGAGCTCTATCGCGGTGGCCATATGCTGCAGCAGGCGACGATCGCCGAGTTCATGGACAGCGGCCAGTATGCGGCCCATATCCGGCGCATGCGCCTGATCTATGCGGCGCGGCGCAGCTATCTGATCGGCCTGGTCGAGCAGTCGTTGGGGCCGGGCTGGTTGCACCCCTACGACAGCAATGCCGGCCTGCACCTGGTGCTGGCGCTGCCGCCCGGCACCGACGACGTGGCGATTGCCGCCGCCGCCGCGGCCGAAGGCGTGATCGCGCGTCCGCTGTCCGTCTACTATCTGGGCCGCAAATCCAGCCCCGGCCTGATGCTGGCGTTTGCCAGCATTCCGCAGGAGGAAATGCTCGCGCCCTGGCGCATCGTCGCGCGCTGCATTCGCCAGGCGGTGGGGCTGACCCGCTGAAGGCGCGCCAGGCGTCTGACACCTGGACCCGGTCGGTGCCACGGCTTTTTCCCCGGGCAATCGAAAATCCCCGATGGTGCCTGCGGTTGCGTGCCTGCGGTTACGTGCCTGCGGTTGCGTGCCCGCCCATGGCACGCGCACGCATGTGCAGCGCATCGGCCGTGGCGGGCCGCAAAGGATGACCTGGATCAAGAAAGCCTCGGATAGGGCTGCGATCCGCCGATCCGCTGCTGTTGCCCGCAGCGCTTGCGGCGCATAGTAATGGACAGGGGACGGCACGCTGCAAAGCCTTGCCGCCGCCGTTGTCCTTGAGGCCTTATGTCAGATCACCCCACGTCACAGCGCGGCAAAGCAGCGCGCAAGATCATTCCCATTGCCGCAGCCACCGAGCAGCCGCTGTTCGAAGCCCGCAGGAAGATCCAGCCGCGGTCCATCAGCGGCGTGTTCGCGCGCTGGCGCTGGGCCATGGTCTGGCTCACGCAGCTGTTCTTCTACGGCATTCCCTGGCTGCAGATCAACGCGCGCCAGGCGCTGCTGTTCGATCTGGAGCAGCGGCGCTTCTATATCTTCGGCTGGCTGCTGTACCCGCAGGATTTCATCTACCTCACCACGCTGCTGATCATCTCGGCGCTGGCGCTGTTCCTGTTCACCGCGGTGGCCGGGCGGCTGTGGTGCGGCTTCAGCTGCCCGCAATCGGTCTATACCGAGATCTTCATGTGGATAGAGCGGCGCACCGAAGGCGATCGCAGCGCGCGCCTGCGCCTGGACGGCAGCCGCTGGACGCTGGAGAAGCTGCTCAAGCGCGCAGCCAAGCATCTGCTGTGGCTGCTGATCGCGCTGTGGACCGGCTTCACCTTCGTCGGCTACTTCGTGCCCATTCGCTCGCTGGCCGTCGATGTGATGGCACTGCAGGGCGCGTGGCAGATCTTCTGGGTGCTGTTCTATGCGCTGGCCACCTACGGCAACGCCGGCTTTCTGCGCGAGCAGGTCTGCACTCACATGTGCCCCTACGCACGCTTTCAGAGCGCGATGTTCGACAAGGACACACTGCTGGTCACCTACGACAGCGCGCGCGGCGAAAGCCGCGGCCCGCGCCCCAAGGACATAGCCTACAAGGCCCGGGGCCTGGGCGATTGCATCGACTGCAAGCTGTGCGTGCAGGTCTGCCCGGTGGGTATCGACATCCGCGACGGCCTGCAATACCAGTGCATCAACTGCGGCCTGTGCATCGACGCCTGCAATTCGGTGATGGACAAGATGCATTACCCGCGCGGCTTGATTCGCCTGTCCACCGAAAACGCGCTGGCCCGCGGCTGGCGCGGCCTGCAGCTGGTGCGCCGCATGCTGCGCCCGCGCGTGCTCATCTATGGCGCGGTGCTGCTGGGCCTCACGGTGGCAATGGTGGCAAGCCTCTATGTGCGCGTGCCGCTCAAGGTCGATGTGGTGCGTGACCGCGGCACGCTGTCGCGCATTGTCGCCGGCGGCCAGATCGAGAACATCTACCGCGTGCAGCTGGGCAATGCCACCGAGGGTGCGCAGCGCTACCAGCTCGCAGCATCGGGCATCGAAGGCCTGCGCGTGGCCTCGGAAACCGAAGTCGCAGTGGACGCCGCAGCCGACCGCTGGATTGTCGTGCGCCTGCAGGCGCCGTATGGCGCGGCGGGCTCGGGTTCGCACCCGGTGCAGCTGGAAGTGCGCGCGGTGAACGACGCAGCTATCCACGTGGCCGCCAAGACCACCTTCCTGGTGCCGCGCTGACCAGCAAGCTGTCGCCTCGGCGACGGCCTGGGCGCCGCTGCAGGGGCGCCGGCGCCGTGTTTGGTTATGGTGTGCGGACCCACGTTTCTGCCGCACACCATGACCCAAGATACAGATCCCGACACCGCATCCGCCACCCCCGGCTTTCGCTCCGCCACCATCCGCCAGGGCACGGTGCGCGCCACGACGCGCAGCTTTCTGCATGCGCTGGGCCAGGACGATGAAGACATAGAGCGTCCGCACATCGGCGTGTTCCACACCGGCGGCGAGATGAGTCCGTGCAACATGAACCTGCGCGACCAGGCCCAGCATGCCAAGACCGGCATCTACGCCGGCGGCGGCACGCCGCATGAGTGCCCGGTGGTCTCGGTGAGCGACGGGCTGACGATGGCGCATTCGGGCATGCGCTTCTCGCTGATCTCGCGCGAACTGATTGCCGACAGCGTCGAAGCCTCGGTGCGCGGCCATCAATGGGATGGCATCTTCGCCATCGGCGCCTGCGACAAGAACCTGCCGGGGCTGATGATGGGCATGCTGCGCTGCAATGTGCCCAGCGTGTTCGTGCATGGCGGCTCGGCGCTGCCGGGCCAGGCGCCCGGAGTCGACGGCCGCGATCTGAATGTCGTCGACACCTATGAAACCATTGGCCAGGTGCTGGCCGGCACCGCCACGCAGCAGGATCTCGCGCAGATCAGCCGCAGCTGCCTGCCCACGGCCGGCGCCTGCGCCGGGCAGTTCACGGCCAACACCATGGGCATGGTCAGCGAAGCGCTGGGTCTGGCTCCCATAGGTTCGAGCATGGTGCCCGCGGTGTTCAGCGAGCGCGCACCCTTGATGCGCCGCGCGGCCAAGACGCTGATGCGGGCGGTCTGGGCCAGCGCCAAGGGCGAGGGCCCATTGCCGCGCGACATCGTCACGCGCCAGGCGCTGGAAAACGCCTGCGCCGTGGTCAGTGCCACGGGCGGCTCCACCAATGCCGCGTTGCACCTGCCGGCGATTGCACACGAAGCCGGCATACGCTTTCATCTCGACGATGTCGCCGAAGTCTTTGCACGCACGCCGCTGATTGCCGATCTGCGCCCGGGCGGGCGCTATCTGGCGCGCGACGTCTATTACATCGGCGGCGCGGGCGTGATCCTGCGCAGCCTGCTCGATCAAGGCCTGCTGCACGGCGATGTGCTCACGTTCACCGGCCGCACGCTGGCCGAGGAGCTGGCATCGGCGCTGGCGCCCGACGGCCAGGTGGTACGCGCCGCCGACAACCCGATCTCGCGCGACGGCGGCCTGGCCGTGCTCAAGGGCAATCTGTGCCCCGATGGTGCGCTGCTCAAGACTGCAGGCCTGGGCACGCTGAGTCACCGCGGGCCGGCGCGCGTTTTCGAGTCGGAAGAAGCGGCCCAGGCCGCGGTGCAGGCCATGCGCTACAGCGCCGGCGATGTGATCGTGATCCGCAACGAAGGCCCCAAGGGCAGCCCCGGCATGCGCGAGATGCTGGGCATCACCGCCCTGCTGTACGGCCAGGGCATGGGCGACAAGGTGGCGCTGCTGACCGACGGGCGCTTCTCGGGCGCGACGCGCGGCCTGTGCATAGGCTACGCCGGGCCCGAAGCTGCCGACAATGGCCCGATTGCGGTGCTGCGCGATGGCGACATGATCAGCATTGACGCGCGCCCGCTGGCCCGCTCCATCTCGGTGGAGCTTTCCGAGTCCGAAATCGCACTGCGGCGGCAGGAACATGCGCGCCATGCTCGCGTAAACACGGGAGCGCAGCGGGGCGGGTTGCTGGAAAAATACGCGCTGACGGTGCGGCCGGCCCACCAGGGCGCGGTCACGCACTCGGGCGCGGTTACCTGGCTGCGCGACGAAGGCTGAACACCAGGGCGGCCGCGTCTGTCCCCATCAATATAGAGAAAGCTCAAGCAATGACTTTGAATCGACGTGAATGGCTGGGCGCTGCGGGCGCGACGGGCGCGGGAGCGCTGTTGGCCAGTCTGGGCATGCAGGCCCACGCGCAGGCAGCGCTGGAAAGCGTCAACATCATTACCGGCTTTGCCGCCGGCGGCACGTCGGATGCGATCTGCCGCCGCGTCGGCACCCATCTGGCCCCGGGCTATGCCAAGACCGCGGTGGTGGAAAACCGCACCGGCGCCGGCGGCCAGATCGCCATCAACTACGTCAAGGGCCGGCCCGCCGACGGCGCCACGCTGCTGCAGACGCCGACCTCGATGCTGTCGATATATCCGCACATCTACAAGAAGCTGTCGTACAACCCGGTGACCGATCTGACGCCGGTCTCGCTGGGCTGCGTGTTTGATTTCGGCTTTGCCGTCGGCCCCGCGGTGCCGGCGCAGGTGACCAATGTGCGCGAATTCCTGGCCTGGGCCAAGGCCAATCCCCAGGGGGCCAACTACGGCTCGCCCGCGCCGGGTTCGACCCCGCATTTCATCGGCGCGCTGCTGGGCCAGCATGGCGGCGTCGACCTCAAGCACGCCGGTTATCGCGGCACCCAGCCGGCGCTGCTGGACATGATGGGCGGCAACATCTCGGCGGTATCGGGCCCGGTGGGCGATATGCTGCAGCATGTCGCCAGCGGCAAGCTGCGCATCCTGGGTGTGAGCGGCCAGCGCCGCAGCCGCTTCGCGCCCCAGGTGCCGACGCTGGTGGAGCAGGGCTATGCCGACATGGCGCACAGCGAATGGTTTGCCTTCTTCCTGCCCGCCAAGGCGGCGCCCGAGCTGGTGCAGCGCCTCAACGGCCATATGCGCACGGCGCTGGCCTCCAAGGATGTGGTCGACAGCCTGGCCACCTTTGGCCTGGAGGCGATGTCATCGACGCCGGCCGAACTCACTGCGCTGGTGAAGTCCGAAGTCGCGAAGTGGGGCCCCATCGTGCAGCGCGTGGGCTTTACCGCCGAAGGCTGATCACGGACTGGCGCCGCGGCGCGGCAAGAGACAACGGGAGCCTTGGCTCCCGTTTGTGTTGGTGTTGTGACAATCCCACATGCCTACCATGTTGTTTTGTGGCACTGACTGCGTAAAAATGCGTACAGGGTTTATACTAGGGGCTACGGGTTACTACTTAGGTATCCCGCTCTGGTGGTGCTTGGAGATGCCGGCCACCAGTTGTTTGAGTGCATCTCATAGAAAGCACACCATGCGTCAAGCCATCAACACCCTGATCACTTTCATTGCTGACTACCGCGAAGCCCACGTTGGCCTGGCCAACCAGTAATTGCAGAGCTGACCTGCGCAGCCGCTGGCGCCAGTTGGCACATGCGCACGGACACTGCCGCCAGGCAGCGGGTCCGGGACAAAATACTCCATGACATTGGTTCTGGAGTATTTTTTTTGCCTGAAAAAAACCGCACCCAGCCGCAACGCGGCGGGCGACGCTAGGCCGCAGCCGGCGCCAGTGGGGCGAACAGCGCGCTCGCGCCATGCGGCTGGCAGCGCAGATACTGCGGCGAGGCCGTGACCTGCGCGCCCAGGACTTGCGCCGCATGCCAGGGCCAGCGCGGGTTGTACAGCGCCGCGCGTGCAATCGCGATCGCATCGGCATCGCCGGCATCGAGCGCGGCCTGGGCCTGCAGCGGGTCGGTGATCAAGCCCACGGCAATCACCGGCATCTGCAGCCCGGCGCGCAGCGCGTGTGCCAGCGGCAGCTGGTAGCCCGGGCCGACGGGAATCTTCTGCGCCGGGCTCAGGCCGCCGCTCGACACATGCAGGAAGGCACAACCCAGGCCCTGCAATTCCTTGGCCAGCACCGCGCTCTGCGCCACGTCCCAGCCGCCATCGATCCAGTCGGTGGCCGAGAGACGCACGCCCACGGGCAGGGTATCACCCACCGCGGCGCGCACCGCGCTGAACACTTCCAGTGTCAGGCGCATGCGGTTTTCCAGGCTGCCGCCGTATTGGTCGCTGCGCTGGTTGGAGATCGGCGAGAGGAACTGGTGCAGCAGATAGCCATGCGCCGCATGCAGCTCGATCAGGTCATAGCCCAGGCGTTGCGCCCGCAATGCGGCGTCGACAAAGGCCTTCTTCACGCGCACGATGTCGGCCAGCGTGGCGGCTGCGGGCGTGGGAACTTCGGGCGATGCCGACACGGCGCTTGCGCCCAGCGTCGGCCAGGCCTGGTCGGACGGCAGCGGCCCGCCGCCGAGCCAGGGCTGCAGGCTCGATGCCTTGCGACCCGCATGGCCCAGCTGCACGCCCAGCTTGATGCCGCTGAAGCGGCGCACATGGTCGATCACCGGGCGCATGGCGGCTTCATTGGCATCGCTCCACAGCCCCAGGTCCTTGTGGCTGATGCGGCCCATGGCTTCGACGGCGGTGGCCTCGACGATCAGCAGACCGGCGCCCGACTGGGCCAACTGGCCGTAATGCATCAGGTGCCAGTCGGTGGCGCTGCCGTTGTCACCGCTGTAGGTGCACATGGGCGCGATCACGATGCGATTGGACAGCTGGGCATGGCCCAGGGGCAGGGGAGAGAACAAGGCGGTCATGGCATCCCGAGAAAAAGAAAAGAAAAAAGATCAGGCCTTTTCCTGGAGCATTTCCTGCAAGGCCTTGATCTGTTGACGCAGCATGCCATTTTCCTGCTCCAGCGTCTCCACGCGCTGCTGGAGGGCAGCGACATCCACGGTTTCTTCGCTGGCTGCGCCATCGTCGGCGGATGCATCGCGCGGCTTTTTCTTCGACTCGCGCACGCGTTTGGCCGCCTGCTTGAGTTCGTCCTTGCCCGCGGCGGCGGCGGCGATCTGTTCCTCGGCCGGTAACTGGGCGACGGCGGCCGCAGCGTTGATCGAGATATCGCCGGCCTTCACGGCGGCCACGACTTCGGGCGTGGCCTTTTGCTGGATGGTCTCGATCTGCTTGACCTGGGTGCTGCTCAGGCGCGCCACGCGGGCCAGCGCCTCGCGCGTGGCCATGGCCTGGTCATCGGCCGCGGCTTCGGCCGGGGGGGCGTCGCTGTACACGGGGGTCTGTTCGGCGGCCTGGGCACGGCGCGCGGCAATGATTTCGCGCTTGCGCAGCGCCAGCACGCCGCGCTGGAAGTCGGAGACGCTGCGCCGGCCCAGATGCTGGTCGATCATCCACAGGTGGACATCGTCGATGTTCTGGAAATGCTTGGCCTGCACGGTCTCGAACGCGACGCCGTGCTTCTGGCAGATGCCGTAGCGGTTGTGGCCATCGACCAGCAGATCGCCCCACAGCACCAGCGCATCGCGGCAGCCTTCGGCCAGGATGCTGCGCTCCAGTGCTTCGTGCTCGTCGGCGCTCAGCGGATCGATATAGGCCTTGAGTTCTTCGTTGACAACAATATTCATGGGGCAGAAATGAAAGGGGCTGCCGCAGCAGCCCGGTGGAAATGGGGTGGGAGGCTCAGAGCAGACGCGCGATCAAGGCACCGTCGACCGGGCCTTCGAGCGGAATGCGCACGCGGATCGGATTGCCCTGGGCCACGGTCACGGCTTCGCCGTCCATGTTGAACATCTTCTCCAGCAGCACCTGGCGGTTGCCGCTGGGGTGGATGATCTCCAGCGTGTCGCCCACGGAAAAGCGGTTCTTGGTCTCGATCTCGGCCAAGCCGTCGGCCCAGCCGCGGACTTCGCCGACGAAATGGCTGCGCTGCAGCACCGAGTGGCCCGTCTCGTAGTTCTGGTAGTCCTGCGCGGGACGGCGTTCGAGGAAGCCGCTGGTGTAACCGCGGTTGGCCAGGCCTTCGAGTTCCGTGATCAGGTTGGGGTTGAACGGACGGCCGGCAACGGCGTCGTCGATCGCGCGGCGGTAGGTCTGGGCGGTGCGCGAGACGTAGTACAGCGACTTGGTGCGGCCTTCGATCTTCAGCGAATCGACGCCGATCCTGGTCAGCCGGTCGATATGCTCGATGGCGCGCAAGTCCTTGCTGTTCATGATGTAGGTGCCATGCTCATCTTCCATGATGGGCATCAGCTCGCCGGGCCGGCCCTGCTCTTCGAGCAGATAGACGTTGTCGGCCTTGGGATGGCGTGGCTCGCTGTTGCACGAGGAGAAGCCGGTCTCGGCTTCCTGCTGGGCCTTGGCGAAGTCGAAGTCGCCTTCCATCTTCAGCGGCATGGCTTCGCCGGTGTTCGGGTCGACCGCGGTTTCCTGGGTCGCGTAGTTCCAGCGGCAGGCATTGGTGCAGGTGCCCTGGTTGGGGTCGCGGCGGTTGAAGTAGCCCGACAACAGGCAGCGGCCCGAGTAGGCGATGCACAGCGCGCCGTGCACGAACACCTCGAGCTCCATGTCGGGGCATTCCTGGCGGATCTTCTCGATCTCGTCCAGGCTCAGCTCGCGCGACAGGATGATGCGCGCAATGCCCATGCGCTGCCAGAACTTGACGGCCGCATAGTTGACGGTATTGGCCTGCACCGAGATGTGGATAGGCACCTCGGGCCACTTCTCGCGCACCATCATCATCAGGCCGGGGTCGGCCATGATCAGCGCGTCGGGCTTGAACGCAATGACCGGCTCCATGTCGCGCAGATAGGTGCGCACCTTGTCGTTGTGCGGCAGCAGATTGCTGGTGACAAAGAACTTCTTGCCACGTGCATGGGCTTCGGCAATGCCCTGGCCGATCTGTTCCAGACGGAACTCGTTGTTGCGCGCGCGCAGCGAGTAGCGGGGCTGGCCCGCATAGATGGCGTCGGCGCCAAAGTCATAGGCGGCGCGCATCTTGTCGAGCGAGCCGGCAGGCAGCAGAAGTTCGGGGGCTTTGAGAGGCATGGGGGGATTGTCTCCGATTGGGAGAAATCGGGTGGAGTAATGGATTCAGGCGCGTACTGCCAGACAGATCTACCACGGGCAGCAAACCAAAACGAAGGGCTTCCAAACTTCGGGCCAGGCTTACGCAACTGGCGTGTCCCAGCTCAGGGCAGCGCAAGCCGTGGGCGCTGGTCACCGCGGCAGAGCCTTCGAAAAGACCACACTCGCCGCCGCCGGGCCGCCCCAAGGCGGCGACGGCCCCCTCGGGGGGGCAGCGACCCGCGCAGCGGCGGAGCGTGGGGGCTAGTCTCTCGGCCTGAATCCGATCGTCAACGAACTGGGCACGCGTCCGTCGATGTCGCGCGGCAGCGTATCCGTCTTGTGCAGCGCGCGCACCACGGCCTCGTCCCAGGCGGCGTTGCCGCTGGACTGGGTCACGCGCACGCTGACGATGGTGCCATCGGGCGATGTGCGCACGGCGACTTCGGCGCGCGGGTTGCCGGCCACATCGTCAGGGTAGACGATGTTCGGCTTGACCTTGGCCGCGACCTTGGCGCCATAGCCCGCGGTCGGGCCGCCCGAGTTCGAACCATTGCCCTGGCCCTGGTTCGGGCTGCTGCCGCGTTCGGCGCTGCCACGCGAGGTTTCGGCGCCGGCGCCCGCCAGGCCCTGCATGCGGCGCAGGTTCTCCGCACGGCGTGCCTCGGCGGCCTTGGCCTCCTGCGCGGCTTCTTCCTTCTTGCGCTTGTCGGCGGCGGCCTTGTCGGCCTTGGCTTTCTCGGCCTTGGCTTTTTCTTCCTTCTCGGCCTTCTCGGCGCGCGCTTTTTCCTCGCGCTCGGCCTTGGCCTTCTCGGCCTTGTCCGCCTTGGCTTTTTCCGCCTTCTCCAGTTTGGCCTTTTCTTCCTTCTCGGCCTTTTCCTTCTCCAGGCGTTCCTTCTTCTCGGCCGCAAGCTTCTCGCGCCGCTCCTGGGCTTTTTCCTCGCGCTCGCGCTCGGCCTTCTCGGCCTTTTCGGCTTTCTCGCGCGCGGCCTTGGCTTCCTGCTCGCGCTTCTTCTTTCGCTCGAGCGCAATTTCCGCTTCGTTGTCGTCTTCCTTTTGCACCACGGCCGGCGGCGGTGGCGGTGGCGGCGGCGCAACCACGGGTGGTGGCGGCGGCGGCGGTGGCTCGGGTTTCACTTGCGGCTCAGGCGGTGGCGTGGGCTCGGGCGTGGGCGCCGGCGGCGCGGCTTCCTGGGGCAGGGCCGACCAGAGCTCGGCTTCGATGGCGGCCTCCTGCATCGCCGGCGGCGTGCGCACCACCCACAGCAGCGCCGCCACGAGCAGGCCGTGCGCCACGATCGCCAGAATCCAGGCGCGCAGGCGCGGTGGCGGTGGGGGCGGGGCGAAGGGATCGTGTTCGGGCGGACGTGGCATGGACGGAAAAAGCTTTACTGGCTGGATTTGACGTCAAGCGCGACGCGCTTCACGCCGGCGCGCTGCAATTGACCCATGGTCTGCATGACGGTGTCATAGCTGAGCGTCTTGTCGGCGGAGATCACGACGGCGCTGTCTTCCGGCTGCTGCGCCTGCCAGGCCTTGGCCGCGACGCCCAGCTCGTTGAGCAGCACGACCTGTTCGCTGTTGCCGGTCTTGAGACGGATCGAGCCGTCCTTCTCGATCAGGATGCGCGCCAGGTTCTCGGTCGGCACGCGCGAGGCCTTGCCGGCGCTGGGCACATTGATCGCACCGGGCGTGAGCATGGGCGCGGTCACCATGAAGATGATCAGCAGCACCAGCATCACGTCGATGAAGGGCACCATGTTGATTTCGTTGACGGTGCGGCGCTGGCGGCCACCTCGGGAAGACACTGCGGGCATGGGAAAAGCTCCTTTGGCGGCTCAGTGGCCGGAAGCGGTGCTGCTCGCCGTCGAGCCCACATTGCGTTGCAGGATGTTGGAGAACTCTTCGATGAAGGTGTCGAGCTGGTTGGCCACGCGATCGGTCTGGTGGGCAAAGCGGTTATAGGCGGTGACGGCGGGAATCGCCGCAAACAGGCCCATGGCCGTGGCCACCAGTGCTTCGGCAATGCCGGGCGCCACCGTGGCCAGCGTCACTTGCTCCATGCTGGCAAAACCGGTGAACGCGTGCATCACGCCCCACACTGTGCCGAACAGGCCGACATAAGGCGAGACCGAACCGACCGAGCCGAGAAACGGCAGGCCGGCCTCGATCTCATCCATCTCGCGTTGCAGGCTGGCGCGCATCGCGCGGCGCGTGCCGTCCATCAGCGTGGAGACATCGGCAATGCGGCGTTCGCGCAGTTTCTGGTACTCGCGCATGCCGCTGGCAAAGATGCGTTCCATCGGGCCGCCGCGCTTGGCGTTCTGCGCGGCCGAGGCGTAGAGATCGTTGAGGCTGGTGCCCGACCAGAATTCCTGCTCGAAGGCTTCATTGAAGGCGCGCACCCGCTTGAGCAAATTGGACTTGCGGAAGATCGCGGCCCAGCTCGCGACCGATGCGGCGACCAGGGCCAGCATGACGAGCTGCACCACCCAACTGGCCTGAAGGATCAGGCTGAAAATGGACATGTTGTTGGAGTTCATGAAAGTTGTTCCAGAAGGCTGATCGGTATTCTTGTAGGACGCATGTTGGCGCCATTGACCCAGCCGATGCGTATCGACGCTTCGCTGAGCAGCGCACCCGTGGTCGATTGCAGGAAAGCTTGCTGGCGTATTGTCATCGACGCCCGGCCACTGGCCTCGAGGCGCGCGGTAACCAAAAGTTGATCGTCGAGCCGCGCGGGTCTGTGGTATTCGACCTGCGCTGAGGTTACGACAAACATCCCGCCGGTTTGTTCCCGTAACTTTTGTTGCTCAATCCCGAGCGAGCGCAGCCACTCGGTGCGCGCGCGCTCGTAGAACTTGAGATAGTTGGCATAGAACACGATGCCGCCGGCATCGGTGTCTTCCCAGTAGATCCGGATCGGCAGCGCGAAATCCATGCGCGCTCAGGCCAGCAGCTGCTGCAGGCGGCGCACGGCCTCCTGCAGTTGGGGCAGGGAGTTGGCGGTGGAAAAGCGCACATATTGCGCTGTCTCATGGCTGCCGAAATCGCGCCCGGGCGTGATCGCCAGATGGGCGCGCTGCATCACGGCATACGCAAAGTCCCAGCTGCCTTCGACGCCCAGCTTGCGCGCGGCCTGGCTGCAATCGGCCCAGGCGTAGAACGCGCCGTCGGGCATGACCGGCACGCGCAGGCCCAGCTTTTCCAGCGCGGGGATGAAGTAGTCGCGGCGCGCCTTGAACTCGGCGCGGCGGCGTTCGTACTCGGCCAGGCTTTCGGGCTCGAAGCAGGCCAGCGCCGCATGCTGGGAAATGGTGCTGGCGCAGATGAACAGGTTCTGCGCCACGCGCTCTATGGCCGGCACCAGCGCTTCGGGCACGACCATCCAGCCCAGGCGCCAGCCCGTCATGTTGAAGTACTTGCTGAAGCTGTTGATGCTGATCAGGTCCTCGCCCAGCGCCAGCGCGGTCTGGGCGTAGGCCGCGTCGTGAGACAGGCCCAGATAGATTTCGTCGATGATGGTCACGCCGTCGCGCGCGCGCACCACGTCGTGAATGCGGCGCAGTTCGTCGGGTGCGATCGAGGTGCCCGTGGGGTTGGATGGCGAGGCCAGCAGCACGCCGCGGGTCTTCGCGCCCCAGGCCTGGGCGACCTTGTCGGCGCTGAGCTGGAAGCGCTCGGCGGCCGTGGTCGGAATCAGCACCGGCGTGCCGTCGGCCGCGCTCACGAAGTGGCGGTTGCACGGGTAGCTCGGGTCGGGCATGAGGATTTCATCGCCCGGATTGACCAGCGCCAGGCAGGCCAGCTGCAATGCGGCCGAGGCGCCGGCGGTGACGACAATGCGCCGGGCCGGCACATCGACGCCGAAACGCTGCGCATACCACTGGCTGATGCGCTCGCGCAGCGCGTCCAGGCCCAGCGCCGGTGTGTACTGCGTCTGGCCTGCGGCGACGGCGCGCGCCGCGGCCTGCTGCACCAGCGGCGGCGCGGTGAAGTCCGGCTCGCCGATGTTCAGGAAGATCATCGGCGTGCTGGTATGCGCCACCTCGCGGGCCAGGACCTGGGCGGCCTTGGCCACTTCCATCACATAGAACGGCTCTATGCGTTCGGCGCGGGTCGAAATTTGCATGGGCTCGTAGCGTTGTCGGGAAATGGAAAACGGCAAACCGGCCGGGCGCGCGCAGTGCGCACCGGTCCGGCGCCAGGGCGTGTCAGCTGCCGGCCTTGTCGGCCGCGACTTCAACGCTGCGCAGGCTCGGCGCCAGGCCGTTGAGCACGGCGTTGACGTATTTGTGGCCGTCGGTGCCGCCGAATTCCTTGGCCAGCTCGATGCACTCGTTGATCACGACGCGCCAGGGCACATCGGGGCAGTGCTGGAACTCGTAGACGCCGATCCACATCACCGCGTGTTCGATGGGCGAGATCTCGCTGAGCTGGCGGTCCAGCTTGGGCAGGATCAGCGCGTCGAGATCGGCTTCGGTGGTGATGCAGCCGTGCAGCAGCGCGTCGTAATGCGCGGTGTCGGCCTTGTGGAAGCCGGCGAGGTCGCGCGTGAACATGTCGATCGCGGTGGCTTCGTTGCGGCCCACCAGGTGCTGGTACAGCGCCTGCAGCGCGAATTCACGCGCGCGGCTGCGGTTGGACTTCGAGGCGGCCTTGCGCGCGCCGGTGGCGGTGGCGCCGGTGCGCGTCTGGCGCGGGCGGCCTGCGGCCGCGGGGGATTGTTCTTCGCTCATGTCAGTTCAGTGTGTCGAGCAGTTGCGCCATCTCGACCGCCACGCGGGCCGCGTCGCGGCCCTTGTCGGTCTGGCGCGCAATGGCCTGCTCCATGTTTTCAGTGGTGATGATCGCATTGGCGATCGGCAGTTGGTAGTCCAGCGACAGGCGGGTCACTCCCGCGCCCGATTCGTTGGCCACCAGCTCGAAGTGGTATGTCTCCCCCCGGATGATGCAGCCCAGCGCCACCAGGGCGTCGTACTGCTCACGTTCGGCCATGGCCTGCAAGGCCACGGGCACTTCGAGCGCGCCGGGGACCTGCACATGGTCGATGTTCTGTTCTTCCACGCCCAGCGCCAGCAGCTCGGCGCGGCAGGCCGCGGCCAGCGCATTGGTGATGCTTTCGTTCCAGCGGGCCTGGACGATGCCGATGCGCAAGCCTGCGCCGTTGAGTTGCGGGCCGTTGCCCTGTTCTGCGCCAAACATGTTGTTATTCCTTGGGGATGTAGCCGGTGATCTCGAGGCCGTAGCCGGTCATGCTGGGCATGCGGCGCGGGTTGCCCATCAGGCGCATCTTGTGCACGCCGCAGTCGCGCAGGATCTGCGCGCCAATGCCGTAGGTGCGCAAGTCCATGCGGCCGCGCTCGGGAGCCTGGGCGGAACGCGCGCTACCGTCGAATTGCGCCAGCAACTGCTCGGCGCTTTCGCCGCAGTTGAGCAGCACGGCCACGCCGCGGCCCTGGGCATCGAGGTAGCGCAGGCTGCTGTCCAGACTCCACGAATGCATCTCGCGGTCGACTTCGAGCAGGTCCAGCAGCGACAGTGGCTCGTGCACGCGCACCGGCACGTCGTCGTCGGCATTCCAGCTGCCCTTGACCAGGGCCAGATGCACGGACTGGCTGGGCTCATCGCGAAACACGCGCACCGAGAACTCGCCAAACGGCGTCTGCAGCGGGCGGGCGTTGACCACCTGCAGCAGCGATTCGGTGCGGCTGCGGTATTGGATCAGGTCGGCAATGGTGCCGATCTTCAGGTCGTGCTCGGCGGCAAACAGCTGCAGATCGGGCAGGCGCGCCATCGTGCCGTCGTCCTTCATGATCTCGCAGATCACGGCGGCGGGGCTGCAGCCGGCCATGCCGGCCAGGTCGCAGCCGGCTTCGGTGTGGCCGGCGCGCATCAGCACGCCGCCAGGCACGGCCTGCAGGGGGAAGATGTGGCCGGGTTGCACCAGGTCATCGGCCTGGGCATTGGCGGCGACGGCGGCCTGCACGGTGCGCGCGCGGTCGGCGGCGGAAATGCCCGTGGTGACGCCTTCGGCGGCTTCGATGGAAACGGTGAAGGCGGTGGAATGCTTGGTGCCGTTGCGCGTGGCCATGGGCGGCAGCTTGAGCAGTTCGCAGCGCTCACGCGTGAGCGTCAGGCAGATCAGGCCGCGGCCGAAACGCGCCATGAAATTGATGGCTTCGGGCGTCACATGGTCGGCGGCGAGCACCAGGTCGCCTTCGTTTTCGCGGTCTTCTTCATCGATCAGCACCACCATGCGACCGGCGCGCATGTCGGCAATGATGTCTTCCACCGGGGAGATGGCTACGGGATGCAGGGGGGAGGTCATGTCGGACTTTCTTGGGATGCCGGTGCAATCGGACCTGAGCAGCGGGCATTCCTGGGGGGAACTGTCGCTGGCACCGCAGAGCAGCGCCCCCAAAGAACGATCGATGCGGACTGGCCGCTCCTGGGCCGGACGCCGGATGGCGTCTGACCCGCAATCCGCCATTTTAGTCCAGCCGCGTACGCCGCGCGCCAAGCGGTGGCGGCGAACTCAGCGCGTAGGGTCTTCGAGCACCACATCGCCCAGGGGGTAAGCCACGCAGGGCAGCACGCAGCCCTCGGCTTTTTCATCCTCGCTCAGGCCCGGCCATTCGATTTCATAGCGCACGCTGCCCGACACCAGCGTGCCTATGCAGGTGCGGCAGGTGCCATTGCGGCAGGAACTGGGCCAGTCTATCGAGCCCTGTTCGAGCGAATGCAGCAGCGGCTGATCGGCCCAGGCATCGGCCTGCTGGCCGCTGGGAGTGAGTTTCGCAATGAAGAAATCCGGGGTGAATGGGGTGCTCATGCGCGGGCGGGTGGAAGAAAAAGGGCAAGAAAAGCAGCAGGCCGGCCATCGCCGGCTGCCTCATTTTTGGGCAATGTCGTGAAATGCCAGTCAAATCAATGGCTTGCATCGGCCTTACAGCGAATGCCGAAACTTATCCACATGATTGTCCAGTTTTGCCGGGCATAACTGTAAACGGGTCAAGGGTTAACCCTTGATTGCAAGCAAGTGGTTTTCCCTCTGTGGCGCTCTGGGAGTGCCAACTCTCGCTTGCCTATTTTTTGAGCAATCCGAGTTCATTCCTTTTGAATCAACTACTTGCATGAGTTTTGAAGCCAAAAATCGAAGTTGTGCACATGCTTGTCCAGCGAAGCCGGTAACAACTTTTCCGTTTTGATGACGGTCTGCTTGTTTTTTAGGCAATGTCGCGAAAGATGGCCGAAGTTGTTACAACCCCAGCATAAACTGCGCTCGCGTGCGCGCCACTGCAATGGAGCCAGGGAGCGGACACGTGATTTCCGGCGCGCGCGCAACGCGAGTCCAGGCATTTCTCTATGATCAGTGCGTCCGAGCCGGGCTACGTTTCCGGCTCACCTCAGTTGAATCGGTACCCAAGAATGAACAAATCGCAGGAGCTTATGCCAGTTCCCCCCTCCGAACGCCTGGCGCAGATCCGCCGCGGCATCGAAAAGGAAGGATTGCGTGCACTGCCTACGGGAGGGCTGGCGCTGACACCGCATCCTGGCGCCCTGGGTTCGGCGTTGACGCATCCGCACATCACCACCGATTACAGCGAATCGCAGATCGAGCTGATCACGGGCGCGCAGCTCGGCGTGGCGCAGTGCCTGGACGAGCTGGTCGAGGTGCACCAGCATGTCTACCACAGCCTGCAGCAGGCCGGCGACGAGATGCTCTGGGTGGCCAGCATGCCCTGCGGCCTGCCGACCGATGAAACCATTCCGCTGGCACGCTATGGCTCGTCCAATGCCGGGCGCTCGAAAAGCGTCTACCGCATGGGCCTGGGCCACCGCTATGGCCGGCGCATGCAGATGATTTCCGGCATCCACTACAACTGGTCGATGCCGGGCGTGAGCACCGAGCAGTACTTCGCGCTGATCCGCAACTTCCGCCGCCATGCCTTTGTGCTGCTGTACCTGTTTGGCTCGTCGCCGGCACTGTGTTCGTGCTTTGTCGACGGCCGCGAGCATCAGTTGCAGCCGCTGGATGCCAAGGGCCATACGCTGCACCTGCCCTATGCCACCTCGCTGCGCATGGGCCGTCTGGGCTACCAGAGCGATGCCCAGGCCGCCATCAATGTCAGCTACAACGGTCTGGACGGCTATGCCAAGTCGCTGCATGAAGCGCTGACCCAGCCCTATCCGGCCTACGAGCAGCTGGGCATCCGCAATCCCGGTGGCGATTACAACCAGCTGGGCACCAGCCTGCTGCAGATTGAAAACGAGTTCTACGGCACCATCCGTCCCAAGCGCACCGTGCACAGCGGCGAGCGCCCGCTGCATGCGCTGCGCGAGCGCGGGGTGGAATATGTCGAAGTGCGGCTGATGGACCTCGATCCGTTCGAGCCCGTGGGCATTGCGCAAAGCACCATGCGCATGCTGGACGTGTTCCTGCTGCACTGCCTGCAAAGCGACAGCCCGCCCGACACGCCCGAAGAAATCGCCGAGCTCAAGCACAACCAGCATCTGGCTGCCGAGCGCGGCCGCGAGCCCGGCCTGCAGCTGCAGCGCGGCGGCCGCGACGTGCCGCTGCGCGACTGGGCCGACGAGGTGCTCACCGCCTGCGCGCCCCTGGCCGCGGCGCTGGATGCGACGCATGGCACCAGCGATTACAGCCAGGCGCTGGCCCAGTCCCGCGCGCGCGTGGCGCAGCCCGAGACCACGCCTTCGGCCCAGGTGCTGCGCACCATGATCGAGCAGTACGACCGCAATTTCCTGGCGTTTTCGCTGGCCCAGTCCAAGAAGGCGCGCGAAACGCTGCTGGGCCTGCCCTGGACGCCCGAGCAGCAGGCGCGCGCGCAAGCCCAGGCGCAGCAGTCGGTGGCCGAGCAGCGTGCACGCGAGAAAGCCGACGACCTGCCGTTCGAGGAATGGCGCCAGCGCTTCATGGCGCCGCAAACGCTAGGCTAAAGAGATCGGCGGCCTTTCGTAGGTGGCCAGCGCGGCCTGCGCGTCTTCTATCCAGAACGTGACCGCGCCGTAAAAACCTTCCCAGACACAGCCATTGCAGCCCCGGCCGCAGCAGCTGGTGGGCTGCGTCGGGGGCGGGCGCAGGGCCACGCCGGCCTGCGCGGCCAGCGCTTGGTAGCGCGCAAATGCCGCCAGTGCGGCTTGCAGCGCGGGGGCCTGGCCATCCATCAGCGCTTGTTTTTCTTGCGCTCGGCGGTATAGGTGGTCTTGGGTTCGAGCAGGGCCTCTGCGGCCAGCGTCTTGCGCCGGCGCAGCATGCCCTGCACCACAAAGGCCGCGCCCAGGATCAGTGCGAACCAGCCGACGATATGGCCTTGCAGGAAAATATTGCGCAGATCGCTGGCCTGCATGAAGAACGGTGCGACCAGCACGACCAGGCCGATGATGGCGCAGGTCACGCCCTTGATCAGCAGGTCGTTGTTGGCCTGGTGCTGGGCGGAAATGGAGTTTGGTGTGGGCATGGGGGAACGGGTGCGTAAAAAAAGCAGAACCCGATTATCCTTGGCGCCCTTGTCAGAGACGAATCGTCAGAAAGTATTGCCCCATGGCCATTCAATGGTTTCCCGGTCACATGAATCTCACACGCAAGGCGATTGCCGAGCGCATCAAGGACATTGACGTGGTCATTGAAGTGCTGGACGCGCGCCTGCCGGGCTCGAGTGCCAACCCCTTGCTGCAGGAGCTCACGGGCCACAAGCCGCGCCTCAAAGTCCTCAACAAGCAGGATGTGGCCGACCCGGCGCGCACCGTGCAGTGGCTGGACTGGTACAACGCCCAGCCCGAAACCCGCGCCGTGGCGCTCGATGCCTCCGAGCCCACGCCCACGCGCCGGCTGATCGAAGCCTGCCAGCTGCTGGCGCCCGGGCGCGGCGGCATGGCCAAGCCGATGCGGGTGCTGATCTGCGGCGTGCCCAACGTCGGCAAGTCGACGCTGATCAATTCCATGAGCAATAAGGGCCAGGCCAAGACCGGCGACGAGGCCGGCGTGACCAAGCTCGAGCAGCGCATCGTGCTGGCCGACGACTTCTATCTGTGGGACACGCCGGGCATGCTGTGGCCGCGCATTGCCGTCGAGCAAAGCGGCTACAACCTGGCGGTGAGCGGCGCCGTGGGGCGCAATGCCTATGACGAGGAGCTGGTGGCGCTGGAATTCCTGCGCTATGCGCAGCGCAACTACGCGCCGCAGCTGCGCGAACGCTACAAGCTGTCTCAGGACGATGCCGAGATGGCCGCCATGCCCGACGACGAACTGCTCGAAGCCATTGGCCGCAAACGCGGCGCGGTGATGACCGGCGGACGCGTGAATGTGCAGAAGGCCGCCGAAATCGTGATCACCGATTTCCGCATCCACAACCTGGGGCGCATCACGCTCGAGACGCCGGCGGAGTACGAGGAGTGGTTCAGCAAGGGCATGGAGCTCGACGCGCTGCGCCAGGCCAAGAAGGACGCGCGCGCCAAGATCAAGAAAACAGGCATCAGAAACCGCAAACCAGCGGCTCCCTCTGCCTGATTCCTCTTACTTCTTGGCCGGGGTTTCAAACCAGCGGCGTGCGAGAAGGTCCCAGAACCGCGGGCCGCGGTCCAGGTTCTCGTCGTTGAAGTCATAGGCCGGGTTGTGCAGGCCCACGCCGGCCTGGCCGTTCGGGCCGTTGCCTATCCAGCCATAGGCGCCGGGCACGACTTCAAGCATGAAGCCGAAGTCTTCAGCCGTGAGCGCAGGCAGGATGTCGCCGTCGGCGTTCTCGTCGCCCACGATCTCGCGCATCACGCTGGCCATGAAGCGCGCTTCATGCGCGTGGTTGGTGGTGTTGGGGTAGCCCGGCTTGATGATGACTTCGGCCTGGCACAGATGGGCGGCGGCCACATGTTCGCTGATGCGGTGCAGGCCCTCGATCATCATCTTCTCGGTGCTGGTCTGCAGGGTGCGCACCGTGCCGTAGATCACGGCGTCGTCGGGAATGATGTTTTCCACCGTGCCCGAAGCGATCTGGCCCACGGTCACCACCGCGCTGTCGAGCGGGTCGGTGCTGCGCGAGACCAGGGTCTGCAGCTGGCCCACCAGCGCGCAGGCCACGGGAATCGGGTCGATGGTGGTGTGGGGCATGGCCGCATGGCCGCCCTTGCCGCTGACGCGGATCTCGAAGCGCAGCGCCGAAGCCATGATGGGCCCGACGCGCACCGCCATCTTGCCCGCGGGCAGCAGCGGCCAGTTGTGCAGCGCAAACACCGCCTCGCAGGGGAACAGCGTGAACAGGCCGTCTTCCATCATCGCCCGCGCGCCCGCGCCGCCTTCTTCGCCGGGCTGGAAGATCAGGTGCACGGAGCCGTCGAAGTCGGGCTGCTGCACCAGCAGCGTGGCCGCGCCCAGCAGCATGGTGGTGTGGCCGTCATGGCCGCAGGCATGCATGCGGCCGGGGTGGGTGCTGATATGGCCGAAGCCGTTGAGCTCCTGCACCGGCAGCGCGTCCATGTCGGCACGGATGCCTATGCTGCGGCCCGGATTCTCGGCGCTGCGGCCCTTGCCATGGATGGTGGCGACCACGCCGGTCTGCCCCAGGCCGCGGTGCACCTTCAGGCCCAGTGCCGTCAGATAGGCCGCGACCTTGTCGCCCGTGCGGTGCTCTTCGTACTTGAGCTCGGGATGGGCGTGCAGGTCGTGGCGAAAGCGCACCAGCTGAGCAAGATGGGGAGTGATATCGGGAGTCGTTTGCATACAAATGGCCGCAACGCTGCACCGGGCAGGCATTGCCGGTGGCTGCGGCAAATGAGAATCAAGCAGTCATTATCCGGCCCGGCGGCGCGACGGGCCGCGGGCTGCGCGAATGGCACAGCCCGGCCGCGGTCTTATGCCTGCGGCTTGTCGGCCCAGTCAGCCTTTTCGCGCGCCATGTCCGCCTTGAGCTTTTCCGCATTCTCGTTGGCGGCGGCGCGCACCGCGGGCGTCAGCAGCGGCACCAGGCTCAACACGCCCAAAGCCAGCAGGGCGCTGAGCACCGCGGTGACTTCCTTGCCGATGCCGGCTGACGCACCGATCGCCGCCGTGAGCCAGATACCGGCGGCGGTGGTCAGGCCCTTGACCTGGTCGCTTTCCTCGCCGCGGCTGGTCTCGGTCTTGAGAATGGTGCCCGCGCCGAGAAAGCCGACGCCGGCAATGAGGCCCTGCAGCACGCGGCTCAGATCCGCCGCATTGCCGCCGGCCTGCTGGCCGACCATGACGATCAGCGCCGCGCCCATGGACACCAGCATGTGCGTGCGTATGCCGGCGGCCTTGCCATGGCTTTCACGCTGCCAGCCCAGCAGGCCGCCCAGCAGCGCGGCCAGCACCAGGCGCAGGATCACGCGCGTGGTTTGCTCGATATCGGTCACGTCGCCAAATTCCGACGCCACCGTGCGCGCGACCACATTCCACCAGCTGTCCATTGAAATAATCCTTCAGGGGCGCCTACGCAACGGCCGCGCCGTTCGCCGCCCCATGCGCGACTGTGGGCCCTGGCGATGACGCCCTGCGGCAGTGCAGGCCGGCAAAGCATGTGCGCCCAGGCCTACGCGTGCGCCACTGGCAGTTCACAGCATCGGCCTATAGCCAAGATGCAGGGCTTGTGGTTTAGTGGTGGCTTCGATGCCGAGGAGATGCGCCATGATCCCGTTTTCTCTTGATTCCAGCCTGACCTCCATGGGAGGTGTTTTCTATCCCACCGGCCATGTGTTTGCGATGGTGCCCAGCGATGATGTGGCGCATGCGGCGGCCGATGCGCTGCATGCGCTGGGCTACGACGGCGCGGTGCGCCATGCGGCGCCGGACGCCATACTGAGCGACATCGTGCCCACGCTGGGGGTGGAGGAAAACGAGTTGCAGTCGGTCGGTCTCGAAGGCGAGATCGTCAAACGCATAGGCGAGCTGGCGCAGCAGGGCCAGCATGGCCTGCTGGTGACGCTGGGCCGCGATGATGCGCATGAAGTCGCCGAAGTGCTCAATGCCTATGGCGCCACGGCTGCCTTTCACTACCGTGAACTGGTGATCGAGGAACTGGTGCCCGATCAGGACGACGACTACCCGGACGAAGAGGACGACGACGATTGATGCTGGCGCTGCGCCCCTTGCCAAGCGCCCCCCGGCCAGACACGCGACAATCGGCGTCCATATGAAAACCATTTTGCCCCTGCAACTGCTCGTCGGCCCCGCCAAGAACGATCCCCGTCCTCTGATTCTTTACCACGGACGGCGCTGCCCCGACGGCTATGGCGCGGCGCTGGCCGCCTGGCTTTTCTACGCGGGCGAGGCCGAGTTCCGCGGTCTGGACCATGGCGAGATCAGCAGCGCCGATGAGCTCGGCGATCTCGCCGGTCGCGCGGTCTATGTGCTGGACTTCGCTTTCGGTCCCGAACTGCTGGCCGAGATCGAATCACGCGTTGCCAAGCTGGTGCTGCTCGACCACCACAAGAGCGCGGCCGAGAAGCTCCACGGCTACACCTGCCGCTGCGGCGTGGTGCATTTCGACATGAACAAGTCCGGCGCGCGCCTGGCCTGGGAGTTCTTCCAGTCCGACAAGCCGCTGCCGGCGCTGATCCGCTGCATCGAGGACCGCGACATCTGGACCTGGCAGTACCCCGAAAGCCCGGCGTTTCTTGCCGCGCTCGACATGGAGCCGCGCACGTTCGAGCGCTGGGCCGAGATCGCGGCTTTCACGCCCGAGCAGGAAGTCGCCTTCATGGCGCGTGGCGACGCCATGGATGAGAAATACCAGAAGCTCTGCGCCGACATCGCCGAGGGCGCCCAGCCCGTGGTCTTCAACGGCGTGGCCGGTCTGATGGTCAACGCGCCCGGCATGTTCCACAGCCAGGTCGGCGACCTGCTGGCCAAGCAAAGCGGCACGTTTGCGCTGATGTGGCATGCGAGCACCAGCGGCGTCAAGGTCGGCCTGCGCTCGCGCTCGGAATTCAACTGCATCCCCATGGCCGAATCCATGGGCGGCGGCGGCCATGCCCAGGCCTGCGGCTTCAAGATGCCCATCGCCCGCCTGGGCGAGCTGCTCAGCGGCGCGTTTGTGGCCCAGCCGGAGCCGGTGGCGCTGCATCCCGAGGCGGCGCAGTAAGCCAGCCCGGCAAGGCCATCAAGGCCTGCCAATCCCGCACTTCGGCAACATGCTCCGCGAGTGCGGACCAATCCGCCTGCAAATGCAGCATCTCCCCACTGACTGGGTGGGGCAGGCTCAATGACTGCGCATGCAGCCATAGCCGCTGCTGCCCCAGGCGCTCGGCCCACCAGCGGTTGAGCGGCCCCTTGCCATGCGTGGCGTCGCCAATGATGGGGTGGGCGACATGCTTGAGATGGCGGCGGATCTGGTGGCGCCGGCCCGTGAGCGGTAGCGCTTCGACCAGCGACAACCGCGTGCCCGCATGGCGCGGGTCATAGGCTTCGGGCCAATCGAGCCGCGCCAGGCAGCGCAGCGTGGTCTGCGCCGACTGCACGGGCGCATCGTCGGGCGCGTCATCGGGCTTGAGCGCGTGGTCCACATGGAGTTCGGCCGGCAGCCAGCCGCGCACCAGCGCCAGATAGCGCTTGTGCGTCTGCTGGTTCTCGAACGCCTGGCCCAGCGCGCGTGCCGCATCGGCATGCAGCGCCATCACCAGCACGCCGCAGGTGCCCTTGTCGAGCCGGTGCACGGGATAGACGCGCTGGCCGATCTGGTCGCGCAAGGTCTGCATCACGAAGCGAGTCTCATGCGCGTCCAGACCGGTCCGGTGCACCAGCCAGCCCGCGGGCTTGTAGACGGCGATGAGGTGTTCATCGCGCCACAGCACATGCAGGGCGGGAGTGTCCACGGGGGCGGCAAGAGGGGGCAGGGCGAGGGTCATGGGAAAAAGACAGGGCGGGCCCGCACTGTAAGCCAGCGCGGCGCTTTGCGTGCTTTGCACCATTGCGGTGCGCGAAGTATGGCCGCACAATCAAGGGTTTTCCCGTAACGGGAGCTTGTGGCGGTCTCCCGCATTGGAAAGATTCGGAATGCTCAAAGGCATTGTGGCGTCGGTGCTCGCATCGGTGCTGTTTGGCGCGATTTATTCATTTTCCCCGTGGCTGGCGCCGCTTGACGGTGAGCAGATCTTTGGCTGGCGCGTGCTGCTGACGCTGCCGTTCACCACGCTGATGCTGCTGGCGCTGCGTGAAACCGCGCACCTGGCCGCGCTCTGGCAGCGCGTGCGCGCCAGGCCGGCGCTGGCTTTGGCACTGTTGGCCAGCGCGGCCCTGCTGGGGGTGCAACTGTGGCTGTTCATGTGGGCGCCGCTGCATGGCCGCGCGCTTCCGGTGTCGCTGGGCTACTTCCTGCTGCCGCTGGTGATGGTGCTGGTCGGGCGCCTGGTCTATGGCGAGCAGCTGTCGCGCGCGCAGGCGCTGGCCACGCTGCTGGCGGCGCTGGGCGTGGCCTACGAATTCTGGTTCACGGGCAGCATGTCGTGGGAGACCTGGCTGGTGGCACTGGGCTATACGCTGTATTTCACGCTGCGCCGGTGGCTGGACATCCCCGGCGTTGTTGGCCACTGGCTGGACATGTTGCTGCTGCTGCCCGCCGCGCTGTGGTTCATGGGGCGCGCGCCATCGAGTTGGTCGCTGCTGCCCGACCACCCCGCGCTGTGGGGCCTGCTGCCGCTGCTGGGCGTGGTGAGCGCCGTGGCGCTGGCGCTCTATATGGCAGCCAGCCGCTGGCTGCCGCTGGGCATATTCGGCCTGCTGTCGTATGTCGAACCGGTGCTGCTGGTGCTGGTCGCGCTGCTGCTGGGCGAAAGCCTGCAGCCCGGCCAGTGGCCCACCTATGCGCTGGTATTTGCCGCGATTGCCATGCTGCTGGCAGAGGGCATTGTCCGACTCGTGCGTCGGCGCTAGGCGCCGGTCAGGCCTTGTCTGCGGCGGCGGCTGCGTCCTCGAGCCGGTCGACGTCGCGCAGCGGCTTGAACCAGGCCATCCAGCCGCCGACCACGGCCAGCGTGCACAGGCTGCCGGCAATCGCCGCGGGCACGGCGCCCAGCAGCGCGGCGCTGCTGCCCGCGCGGAATTCGCCCAATTCATTTGACGAGCCGATGAACAGCATGTTCACGGCATTCACCCGGCCGCGCATGTGGTCGGGCGTGGAAAACTGCACCAGCGCCGAGCGGATGTAGACGCTGACCATGTCGGCCGCGCCCGCGAGCATCAGCGCGGCAATCGACAGCCAGAACCAGGTCGACAGCGCGAACACCAGATTCGCCAGGCCAAACACCGCCACCGCGGCAAACATCACGCGGCCCACATGGCGGCGTATCGGCCGCGCGCTGAGCCACAGCCCGGTCGCGACTTCGCCTATGGCCATGGCGCTGCGCAGCATGCCCAGGCCTTCGGGGCCGACCTTGAGCACTTCGTGCGCGTAGATCGGCAGCAACGCGATCACGCCGCCGAGCAGCACCGCAAACAGATCCAGCGAAATCGTGCCCAGGATGATGGGCCGGCCGCGGATGAACTGGATGCCATCGCCAAAGCGCTGCCACATGCGGCCGACCAGCGCGGCGCGCGGCGCGGCATACAGCACCGGCACGCGCAGCAGCATCAGCACGGCCAGCACCAGGGCCACCATCGCGCAGCCATAGCTGAGCTCGCCGCCGCCCAGCGCGTAGAGCAGGCCGCCGAGCACGGGCGCGGCAATCGAGGCCGTGCGCATCAGCATGCTGTTGGTGGCGAGCGCCTGGGCCAGGTGCTCGCGCGCGACGATCTGCGGCAGCAGGCTTTGCAGCGCCGGCCCGGTGAAGGCCCGGCTGCAGCCAAACAGCACCAGTACCGCATAGATCCAATAGACATTCGTGGTGTGCTGGGCGGAAAGCCAGAACAGCAGCCCGGCGCACAGCGCGGCGACGCTCCAGCTCGCGCCCAGGATGCGCTTGCGACTCATGCGGTCGCTCAGGTCGCCCGCGGGAATCAACAGCAGCAGCATGGGCAGAAACTGCGCCAGCCCCACATAGGCCAGCGACAAGGGATCGCGCGTCAGGTCATAGACCTGCCAGGCCACGACCACGGCCTGCATCTGTTGGGCAAACACGCCCAGCAGCCGGGCGGTGAGAAAGGGAAGGAAACCGGGCTGGCGCAGCGCGCCAGAAGCAGAAAAAGAGGAGAAAGCCAAAGCGCGGACCTGTCTGGAAAGGCGCGGGGCCATTGAAGGCGACCCCGGCACGCGTCGAATTGTGCGCCAAACCTGGTTTGCCTGCTGGCGCCGTTGCCTGGCGGATGCGACTGAGCCGACTGGTGAACGGCACCTAATCCCACAATTTCGGCCTTATTTTGGTACCAACAATGCATCCAAAGCCTGCATGCCGAAATGGCTCACACAACCTGAAAAGGATCCGCCCATGTCATTGCTCCATACCAGCTCGCTCCTGGGACGCGAAGCCATCATCGACTTTCCCGACAGCCGGGCGGAAGTGCATTACACGCCGCATGGCGTGCTGTTGTGGAAGGTCACGGATTGCAAGGGCAGCACGTCCGAAGGACGCGAGCGCCTGAGCTATCTGCAGCTCAGCGACACCCTGCATTTCCTCAACTGGATAGAAAAAAGCGGCTTCACCGTGAGCCAGGTGGTCGATACCGCCCTGGGCACGGTCAAGGCCTTCTGGTCCTACACTGACGAGCGTACCGAAGGCGGCCAGCGCGCGTCGATGTTTGTCGACGGTCAGTTCCGCTTCCGCTGACCGCCACCTTTCAGTGAAGGCTGCCGCCACTGCGGCGGCGCCCCCATGCGATCGGCACGCTCAGCGCACGATCTCCGATTCCACCGTCATATCGAGTACATAGACATACGCCGGTGCGTCCGCCGGCGGCTGGGCCTGTGGGTAGCGCTGGATGCGCAGCACATTGCGCACACCGGGCTGGTGGGTATAGCCCTCGATCCCCGCATACCAGTTCTGCCATTCGCCGATGTGGGTCTTCAGACCCTGGCCGTCATACTCCACCGTACGCACCTGCAGGCAGCGGTAGTCGGGGATCAGCGGATGGCTGCATTGCACGCGTTGCGGGGCCACTTCCAGAAACATGCGTTCGCCAGCGTTGCCGTAGCGTGTGGCATCGGTCGGCGCACCATCAAGCACCCATTGGCCACCGTCGGTGAAGACCAGTGTCAGCACCGGCGTGCTTGCCGTGCCGGCAGGCGCCGCCGCCGGGGCGATGCGCCATTGGCTGACCTGCGGCAAGCGCTGGCCGACCTGCTGCTCCAGCGCCATGGCGGCGGAATCCGGGCAGGCCATCAACGTGCCGCGCACCGGCCCGATATGCAGCGTGCTGCCCTCAAGCCTGTAGCCGGCGGCCAGCGCATTGCACAGGCGGCTCACCGCGATCTGCTCGCGGTCGAAGTTCAACAGCACGGCGCGTGCCGTCGGGACCGGCTGGGCGCTGGAAGCTGCGGGCGCGGGGGGCAGTATCCAGCCGGGCTGCGGCTGCCCTTGCGCGTCGCGCACTTCACGCAATTGCCAGTGGTAAGCCTGCAAGGTTTGTGCGTCCGCACCCGCGGTGGGGGCGCCTGGCTGCGCGGTGGCGCAGGCGGCGAGACCGGCGGTAAGAGCACAGGTCCAGATGAATCGCATGGGTTTCCTTTCAAATGCAGCCCGGCGAGGCGGTGCTGGCTGAAACATTTGCAACAGTCGCCAGCATGCGGTTGGCTGGCACTGCTGCAGCGTAGTTGTGCAAGGCGCATGGCTGTCGGACGACGGCGCCCGGCCATGCCCCGAGGGGCCGCGCAGGGCGTCGTAGGCCAAGGGCGCGTGATGGCCTTGGCGTAACACATGGGCCGCGCTGACCACCCTAGTGTGCTATAAAATTTGATAGCATTTTCGCAGATGATTGCAGCACAAGGAGCGCCTGGTGGTGAAGCAGACACGGATGGACGGATGGCGACGCAGCCTCTGGCCGGTGGCATGGCTCATGCTGGCCGGCAGCTTGACGGCCTGCAGCAGCGGGCCGATGAAGAAGGTGCGCTCCCAGGAGGATTTCTCCTCGACGGCCACCTACTCGCGGCTGTTTGACGCCACGCCGGCCCAGACCTGCGAGGCCTCGCGCCGCGCCTTGCTGAGTCAGGGATACATGATCAACAACGCGCGTGCCGACCTGATCGAAGGTCAAAAGAGCTTCCAGCCCGACTCCGAAGTGCATCTGCAGATGCTGATCCGCGTGGTGTGCGTGCCTGAAAGCGCCGACCACAATGTCAGCCTGGGTTTCGTCACGGCGCTGCAGGACCGCTATGCACTGAAGAAGAACGCCAATTCCGCGAGCCTGGGTGTGGGCGTGCTGGGCTCGGTCTCGCTGCCGTTTGCGGCCACCAATGATTCCATGGTCAAGGTCGGCAGCGAAACCATTGCGGTCGACGCCTTCTACGAAAACTTCTTCGATCTGGTCAAACGCTTTCTGCAGTCGGAAGCGCTGCCTGAAGAGTAATCAGTCGGGCACGAACAGGGCGGGATCCACCATCGTCTGGTTGAGCATCACGCCCCAGTGCAGGTGCGGCCCGGTCACGCGGCCGGTCGCGCCCACCGCGGCAAACGCCTCGCCCGTGGCCAGCAGGTCGCCCGGTCTGGCATCGACGCGGCTCAGATGGCAGTACATGCTCAGCAGGCCGCCGCCATGGTCCAGCCAGACCGTGCCGCCGTTGAAGAAGTAATCGCCCACATCCACCACCTTGCCCGGCAGCGGTGCCACCACGGCCGTGCCCGTGGCCGCGGCGATGTCCATGCCGCTGTGCGGATTGCGCGGCTGGCCGTTGAATACGCGCCGCAGCCCGAACGAGCTGGAGCGCCGGCCCGGCACCGGTACGCGCATGCGCAGCTCCTGGCTGCGCAGCGTGGTGAACAAGGCCATCACCTGCTGCTGGTGTGCGCGTTCACGCTCATGGCGCGCCAGATCCTCGGGCGCGAGATCCACGGTCTTGGGCGCGACCTTGAGCTGCTGCTGCTGGTAGCGCTTGTCGCGCACGCGGTATTCGACGCTCTGCAGGCCTTCGCCGGCATCGACCTGCACGCGCTGCACGCCGGGTGCAGTGGACAGCGGAATACCGACAATCGCCGTCCATTCGATCATGTCGCCGACCACCAGCACCGGCAGCCCGCCCGCCGTCACCTTGGGGCGCTGCGCCGCTGGCCCCAGCGACAGCCGGGCAATGCCGCCGGGCACGCGCGACTCATTGGGCCAGACGTCAAAGGCGGGCGCGCGCGCGGCCTGGGCGACCGGCGCTGTGAAGGGCAGCAGGCACAGAGCCGCTTGCAGCGCCGTGCGGCGTGACAGGGTGGAAGTGGGCGGGGCGTTCAAATGCATCCGCCGATTGTGCCGCCTGCGGGCGCGGGCGGGCGTAGGTTTCAGCCGGGTGCGCGATAAACCAGCACCTTGAGCGACTTCTCGGCCGAGATGTCGGCAAACACCGCCGGGTTGGCCACGCGCTCGATGAATTCCAGCTCCGGCGCCAGTTCGCGCATCTGATCCTGCAGGAAGTCCTGGCCGAGCTCGGGCGCGTTGAGGCACAGCAGCGCATGGCCGCCGGGGCGCAGCAGATCGGGCAGGCGGCGCATCAGCTTGGCATAGTCCTTGGTCGCGACAAAGCTGCCCTTCTGGTAGCTGGGCGGGTCGATGATGATCAGGTGGTAGGGGCCGCCGCGCGTGATCTTGCCCCAGGTACTGAAGATGTCATGCGCCAGAAAGCTCGCGCCGTCGTTGATCTCGTTGAGTCTGTGGTTCTGCTGGCCAATGGTCAGTGCGCCCTGGCTCATGTCGAGGTTGAGCACCTGTTTGGCGCCGGCCTGGCGCGCGACCACGGAAAACGCACAGGTATAGGCAAACAGGTTCAGCACCTTGAGCCCGGGGCGCTCCCGCTCGGCGTGCGAGGCCACATGCGCGCGCACCCAGCGCCGGCCTGCGGCCATGTCGAGAAACAGGCCGTGGTTCTGGCCCTTGAGCACATGCACTCGGTAGCGCGTGCCGTTCTCGGTGACCACATGCGGCTCGGGCACGCTGCCGGCCATCAACCGGGTTTCGCTGCTGCCTTCGTGTCGGCATTGAAACACCCAGCTCAGCGGCGCGCCGGCACCGATCTGCTGCCAGCGAGCTTCCAGGGCCGCGCCTATGGTCGCCAGTTGCTCTTCGGCCACGGGCTTGAAACTGGTCAGCAACAGCACGGGTGCATAGGCATCGAGCGCCCACTGCTCGCAGCCCGGGAAAAGGCCGCCGCGGCCGTGGAAGATGCGCCGGGCATCGGTGGGCAGGTCCATCGTGGCGATGGCGTGGAGCAGGGCTTGCATGGTGTCGAGGGTCTGGGAAAAGTGAAAAAGGCTGCCAGCGGCAGCCTTTGGATGTATAGGACACGCAGGGAGCGGTTCAGACGGCCCTTCAGACGAGGCGCGTTGCCGCAGACAGTGCGAGTAGCACGGCAAGGCGACGCAACGACGTATGAAGGCTTGTAAGAGCCGCTGTTACTTGCCCCAGCTGTCCTTGAGGCCCGTGATCTTGTTGAACACCGGCTTGCCCGCCGCATGGTCGATGCGGTCGGTGACGAAGTAGCCATGGCGCTCGAACTGGAAGCGCGTGTCGGGCGCGGCGCTGGCCAGCGAGGGCTCGACAATCGCGGTCACCACCTTGAGGCTGTCGGGGTTGAGCAGCGTGAGGAAATCCTTGCCGCCCGCATCGGGCTGGGCATCGGCGAACAGGCGGTCGTAGATGCGCACTTCGGCGCTCACGCCGTCGGCCACGCCGACCCAGGTGATCGCCGCCTTGACCTTGACGCTGTCCGCGCCGGGCGTGCCGCTCTTGGTGTCGGGCACGACCTGGGCCAGCACTTCGGTGATCTCGCCGTCGGCATTCTTGCGGCAGCCGGTGCACTCGATCACATAGCCGCCCTTGAGGCGCACCTTGTTGCCCGGGAACAGGCGCTTGTAGCCCTTGACGGGCACTTCCTGGAAGTCCTCGCGCTCGATCCAGACTTCGCGGCCGATGGTGAAGTGGCGCAGCGCCGGCTCCTGGCCTTCGGGCGGGTGGGGCAGCGCGGGCAGGGTGCAGGGCTCGAGGTGGCCCGCGCCCATGACGTCGTCCCAGTTCTCCAGCACCAGCTTGACCGGGTCGAGCACCGCCATGCCGCGGTGGGCCTGGTTCTCGAGGTCTTCGCGCAGGCAGCCTTCAAGCGTGGCGTAGTCGATCCAGCTGTAGTCCTTGGTCACGCCAATGCGCTCGCAGAAAGTCTGCAGGCTTTGCGGCGTGTAGCCGCGCCGGCGCAGGCCGACCACGGTGGGCATGCGCGGATCATCCCAGCCCTGGACGATGCCGTTGTCCACCAGGTGCTTGAGCTTGCGCTTGCTGGTGACCACATAGGTCAGGTTCAGGCGCGCGAATTCATACTGGCGCGGCTGGGGCGCGGCAATCAGGCCGCCGGCCACGAGGTGCTCCAGCACCCAGTCGTAGAACGGGCGCTGGTCTTCGAATTCCAGCGTGCAGATGGAATGCGTGATGTGCTCGAGCGCGTCTTCGATCGGATGGGCAAAGGTGTACATCGGGTAGATGCACCACTTGTTGCCGGTGTGGTGGTGCTCGGCGTGGCGCACGCGGTAGATCGCCGGGTCGCGCAGATTGATGTTGGCCGCCCCCATGTCGATCTTCGCGCGCAGCACGGCCGCGCCGTCGGCCAGCTGGCCGTCGCGCATGGCGCGAAAGCGCTCCAGGTTCTCGGCCGGCGTGCGGTCGCGGAACGGGCTGTTGGTGCCGGGCTTGGTGAAGTCGCCGCGGTTGGCGCGCATTTCCTCGGCCGACTGCTCGTCGACATAGGCCAGGCCCTGCACGATCAGGTATTCGGCAGCGCGGTACATGAAATCGAAGTAGTCGCTGGCCTGGTAGGGCGCGGCGCTGCCGGCCGACTCGCCGGCCTGGGCCCAGTCAAAGCCCAGCCAGTGAACGGCATCGATGATGCCGTCGACGTATTCCTGGTCTTCCTTTTCGGGATTGGTGTCGTCGAAGCGCAGGTGACAGATGCCGCCGTAGTCGCGCGCCAGGCCAAAGTTCAGGCAGATGCTCTTGGCATGGCCGATGTGCAGATAGCCGTTGGGTTCGGGCGGAAAGCGGGTGCGGATGCGTGCCGGGTCGGGTTCGCCCGCGGCATGGTGTTCCGCATCGCCAGGGCTGCCGCCCCAGCGGCGCTGGGCATGTGCGCCGCGGGCCAGGTCGGCCTCGATGATCTGGCGCAGGAAGTTACTCGGCTTGAGCGGTTCTGGGGAGGTATTGGTGGCGTCGGAAGAACTCATCCAGCCATTTTAGGCGCGGGGCCCGCTTTGGGGTTCTTACCAACTGAAACTTCTTGATCACAGGCAGACACAATTTAAGCGGGCTTTTCGGCCATCCTAATGGCATGGTCGCGCGTTAAGTACTTCAAGCAGTGCTTTTTGCGCTGCGGCAGGCCACTCTCGGCAGGCCCGTATACACAAGGAGATCCTGATGACAACAAGCTACCTCTCGCTGAAATCGTGGCGTGCCCGAGCGGCCGGCGCCGCCCTTGCTTTGGCCGCGCTGGCGGGTGCCGGTGCTGCCCAGGCGCGCGATGTGGTCTGGTCGGTGGGCGTGCAGTCGCCGGGCATTTCCGTGGGTGTGGCCAATGCCCCGCCGGTCTATGTCGCTTCCGGACCGGTCTATTACGCGCCGCCGCCGCCGGTGTACTACGCACCGCGTCCCATCTATCACGCCGCGCCCGTGGTGGTCGTGCCCTCGCACCGCTACTACGACAAGCACCACCACAAGCACTACAAGCACCGCGGCCATGGCCACCGTGACCACGGTCGCCACCATCGCCACGGCCATCGCGGCCACGGTCACGGCCATCGCTGATTGCGCGGCCGGCACGACACCGCGCAGCCTCCGGCGCCCGCATAATCCGGCGGTCTGACGTCCGGAGTGTTGTGTGAAAACTGTCTATGTACTGAACGGCCCGAATCTCAATTTGCTGGGCACGCGCGAGCCCGCGGTTTACGGCACGGCCACGCTGGCCGATGTGCAGCTACTGTGCGAACAGGCGTGTGCGCGCCACGGCCTGGCCCTTGCCTTCCACCAGAGCAACCATGAGGGCGTGCTGGTGGACTGGATACACGAAGCCGGCCGCCTGCATGCGCAAGGCGCGCTGGCGGGGCTGATCTTCAATGCCGCGGCCTATACACATACCAGCGTGGCACTGCTCGATGCGGTCAAGGGCACGGGTGTGCCGCTGGTCGAGCTGCACATCAGCAATGTCCATGCGCGTGAAGCTTTTCGTCACCATTCCTACCTGTCGGCTGCGGCGCGCGCCGTGATGTGCGGTTTTGGCGTGGCCGGTTATACCCTGGCCATCGACGCGGTGGCGCAATGGTGAGCGCAGCCATCGCGCGGCTCCAGGCGCAGGCCCGGCGCGTGATCACCCCTGTCGAGGGCGGCGGGCAGATCGTCTGGCATGTCTGGGGCGAGCGTGCCGCGGCCGTGCCGCTGGTGCTGCTGCATGGCGGCAGCGGCAGCTGGACCCACTGGCTGCGCAATATCGACGCGCTGGTTGCGGCGGGGCGCGAGGTGTGGGCGCCTGATCTGCCAGGATTTGGTGATTCGGATGCCGTGCCCGGCGGGCAGGATGTGGACACCATGCTCGAGCCCTTGCAACAGGGACTGCAGCAGTTGCTGGGCCAGCGGGCGTTCGATCTGGTGGGATTTTCGTTTGGCGGCATGACCGCCGGCCTGCTGGCCGCGGCCCATCCTGGGGGCGTGCGCCAGCTGGTCGTGGTCGGCGCCCCGGCGATGTGGATGAGTGGCGGCAAGGCCGTGCGGCTGCTGGGCTGGCGCCATCTGGAGAATGAAAGCGCGCGCGAAGCGGCGCACCGGCATAACCTGCAGGCGCTGATGCTGCACGATCCCGCAGCCATCGATGCCGATACCCTGGCGCTGCATGTCCAGAACGTGTTGCGCGACCGCCTGCCGCGCCGGCGACTGTCGCAGACCGATGTGCTGGCGCAGGCGCTGACCCGGCTCGATTGCCCCGTGCATGCCATCTATGGCGAACACGATCCGCTCTACCGTGGCCGCCATGCCGAGCTGGAGCAGGCGCTGGGACAGGCGGCGCCGCGATTCATGCGTCTGCACTGGGTGGCCGATGCCGGCCACTGGGTGCAGTACGAACGCCCCGAGCGCTTTGACGCGCTGCTGCTGGCCTGCCTCGAAGCCGGCGCTCGATAGCGCGCTCGGGCGCGCGGTCTGGCCAGGCCGTCATGGGGCGCGCATGGCCGCCGCGTGCACGGCACGCCCCGCGGCCAGCGGGTCGCCGGTGCGGTTGAAGGTGTCCACCCAGAGCTGGTAGCTGGGCAGCTGCGCCTCGTCCCAGGGGTGGAAGCCGGGCTTGAAGTAACGCAGCCAGGCGCCCAGGTCGCGCGTGAAGATGCCGCGCGGCCCATAGGCCCACCACAGGCCGGGGCCCAGCAGGCGCAGCCGCTGCCAGAGAGTGAAACCGTCGGATCCGAGCATGATCATGGCGTAGAGCAGCACCTGTGCATTGAAGGTGAACGTGCTTTCCAGCAGCGCGGCGCAGCGGCGCAGATAGCCAACCCCGGCCACCTGCTGCATCACGTCAAAGGCCACGGCGCGGTGCTCCAGCTCCTCCATCGCATGCCAGCTGTAGAGCGCATGCAGGCGCGGGTCGGCCGCGTCCAGCGCGCCGCGGCGCGCGAACAGCCCACGTGCCATGATGGCCGTCAGGTGCTCGCAGGCCGCGGTCCCGGCCAGGTTGTGCTTCTTCGGCAGGAAACGGCGCATGAAGCCGAACAGGAAGCGGCGCGTATAGCCTTCGAGCCGGTCCACATCCACGCCCTGGGCGCGCAGCCGCTCGTTGAACTGGCTGTGGAGCATGCCGTGCTGGCCTTCCTGGCGGATGAAGGCCTGGATGTCCTGGCGCAGGTGCGGCTCGGTGACGGCATCGCGGAAGTCCCGCACGCAGCTGATGAAATAGCGCTCGCCTTCGGGGAACATGATGGACATCGCGTCGAAGAAGCGCGTGCGGAACGGCTGGCCATCCAGCCAGAAGCGCGGAATGTCGCCTTGCAGGCCGAAGTCCAGTCCCGCGCGCGCGGTGATGGGGTGCATTGAGGTCATGGTGGGCTCCTCGTGGGCTGCGTTGGCCTTGCCGAAATGCAGGCAAGGGTGGAGCAGCGGGCCACGGCGCAGCGTTTTGACGTCGCGCCGGTAGTCCATTGGCAGCGCCCACGGCGCCTGCAGGCCCTGGCGCGGGAGGTCGGGCAAGGCGCGTTGCACATAGCCGGAGGCCAGATCGAGCAGTGGCCGCGTGGGCATGTCCGCTGCGGGCAGTTCGGCGCGGCAGATCGCCAGGCCGTGGCGGTCCATATGCGCCAGCAGCCGACAGAAGTGCTCGCACACCAGGCCGATCTTCAGGGTCCACGATGCGTTCGTGTAGCCCAGCGCAAACGCCAGATTGGGCACGCCGTCCAGCATCATTCCCCGGAACACCACCTTGCGCGACAGATCCACGGCAGCGCCGTCGACGCACAGCTGCATGCCGCCCAGCAACTGCAGGTTCAGGCCCGTGGCCGTGACGACGATGTCGGCCGGCAGTTCCGCGCCCGATGCCAGCCGCACGCCCTGCGCCGTGAAATGTGCGATGCGATCCGTCACCACCGTTGCCCGGCCCGACGCAATGGCCTGGAACAGATCGCCATCCGGCGCGACGCACAGGCGCTGGTCCCAGGGCGCATACGGCGGGTTGAAGTGCAGCGCCACGGGATAGCCGGGCGGCAGCGCGCGCCGGTTGCTGGCGCGGATCAGCCGGCGCGCGGTCGCTGGATGCCGCCGGCACAGCCGCCACAGCGCGCGGGCCAGTGCGATGTTCCTGCGCCGCAGCAGCGCGTGCGCCCAGCGCTGCGGCAGCAGCCGATGCAGCAGGTCCGCCACGCGGTCGGCCGAAGGCAGTCCCAGCACATAGCCCGGTGTGCGCTGCAGCAGCGTCACATGCGCCGCGCTGCTGGCCAGCGCCGGCACCAGGCTCACGGCGGTGGCGCCGCTGCCTATCACCAGCACGCGCCGTGCGGTCCAGTCCAGCGTTGCGGGCCAGTGCTGGGGGTGGACCACCGGCCCCGTGAACTGTACCAACCCCGGCAGGTCAGGCGTATAGCCCTGGTCGTGGCGGTAGTAGCCGGCCGCGCAGAACAGCCAGTCGCAGCTGATCTGCTGGCGCGCGCCGGTGTCTGCGCGTTCGATGTCCACGGTCCACCGCGCCGTCGTGCTCGACCATGCCGCGGACACTACGCGGTGCTGCAGCCGCACCTGACGGTCTATGCCGTTCTCGGCCGCAGCCTCGCGCAGGTAGGCCAGGATCTGGGCCGCGTGCGCCATTGCCGGCCCGCGGTTCCAGGGCTTGAATTCATAGCCGAAGCTGTGCAGGTCGGAGTCCGAGCGCGCCCCGGGATAGCGGAACAGGTCCCAGGTGCCCCCGGTGGCCGCGCGCGCCTCGAGGATGGCATACCAACGCCCAGGGTGGTTCTTGTGCAGATAGTGCGCAGCGCCCAGCCCCGACAGGCCGGCGCCGATGATCAGCACATCCAGATGTTCGGTGGCAGGGCTTGGGTCGGACATGGTGGCTCCAACGCGAGACAGTCCCATGGTGGCGACAAATCCCGGCGCAGACAAGGTCGCGGCGGCGGTGTCGCGCGTGGGCATCAGTGCGCGTCAAGCCGTTTTGCTCCAAGGGGAAAGGGCCGCGCCGCTGCGGCCCTGGCGCCGGCGCGGTCAGAATGGGAGGATGTCCACCACCGTAAGCCCCGATGAAGTCCAGATGAGCGCCATCCGCGCCCAGGGCGCGGGCGGCCAGAACGTCAACAAGGTCTCCTCGGCGGTGCATCTGCGCTTTGACGTGCGTGCGTCCTCGCTGCCCGAGCCGGTCAAGCAGCGGCTGCTGGCGCTGAACGACCAGCGGCTGACGGATGAAGGCGTGGTGGTCATCAAGGCGCAGCAGTTCCGCAGCCAGGATATGAACCGCGCCGATGCGCTGGCGCGCCTGCAGGCCTTGGTCGATTCCGTGGCCACGACACCGCGCGTGCGCCGCCCGACCAAGCCCACGCGGGCGTCCACGCGCCGGCGCCTGGAAGGCAAGAGCGTGCGCTCGGCCACCAAGGCGCTGCGCGGCAAGCCGCACGCAGACTGAGCGCGGCCACGGCCGCGGAAAAACAAACCCGTCGAGAAAAGAGAGGAATGCCATGACCCGTCTGACCCATCTGCCGCTGGAATTTCTGCAGCGCGAACCCACGGCCCCGACCGCCGAGCCCTGGCTGCTGGTGCTGATGCATGGCGTGGGCAGCAACGAACAGGACCTGTTTGGCCTGGCGCCCTATGTGCCCGCGCATTTCCATGTGCTGAGCCTGCGCGCGCCTTATCCCATGGGCGTGCAAGCCCATGCCTGGTTCCAGTTCACCGTCGACAAGAATGGCACGCGCCATATCGATGTGCCGCAGGAGCGCGCAAGCCGCGAACGGCTGGAGCAGACGCTGGCCCAGGCGCGGCAGCAACTGGGCATTGCGCCCGAACGCACGGTGCTCGCCGGCTTCAGCCAGGGCGGCATCATGGCCTTGTCGGCATTGCTGACCCAGCCCGAGTCGCTGCGCGCGGCCCTGGTCTGGCACAGCCGGTTGCTGCCCGAGGTGAAGTCCTTGCAGGCGCCGGTCGAGCAGTTCGTCGGCAAGTCGCTGTGGATCAGCCATGGCACCTATGACAACGTGATTCCGCTGACCAGCGCCCACATCATGCGCGACCATGTGCAGGTGCTGCCGCTGGAGCTTGACTACCACGAGTACGCCAGCGCGCATGAAATCCGCCCGGACGAACTGCAGGCCTCGATGCAGTGGCTGGGCAATCTGCGCTGACGCGGCTCAGGGGCTGGCGAAAAACGCCGCCAGCTGTGGCTCCAGCGTGGGAAAGTCCTGCGCGAACTGCGCGCGATTGACGAAGAAGGCCTCGCAGGCCACGGCAAAGAACTCGGGCGGGGCCGTGGCGCCATAGCTGTCCAGCCAGGGCCAGGCGCCGCCAAAGCGCTCGGCAATGATCACCTGCTCGCGGAACTGCTGGTAGGCCGGCTCCCAGGCGGCATGCCACAGCGCGCGCGCCGCGCGCGTGCCGTCGCTGCCGAGAAAGCCCGGAGGCAGCGGCGGGCAGCCATCGGCCGCGCCGTTGCGCATGTCGATCTTGTGCGCGAATTCGTGGATCACCACGCTGGTGCCCGTGGCCGTGCTGTGACGGCTTTCGTCGACGGCCTGCCAGCTGAGCATCACCGGCCCGCCTTGCATGGCCTCGCCCAGCAGCACTTCCTTGTAGTGGTGAACCACGCCGGCCTCGTCCACGGCCTCGCGCCGCGCCACGGCTTCGCCAGGGTGCACGACGATGCCGACGAAATCGTCATACCAGCTGAGCGCCTCGCGCGGCCTGCCCCAGTGCAGCAGCGGCAGGCAGGCCTGGGCCGCAATCTGCACCGCCATGGTGTCGCTCACCTCCAGGCCATGGGCACCATGGAATTGCTTGCGCTGCAGGAACAGCGCCGCCAGCGCGCGCAGCTTGGCCTGGTCGGCCAGTGGCAGCGCGGCCAGAAACGGGTAGGCCTCGATCGCCGCCAGCCACAGGCCGGCGTCTATCTCCGGCACGGGGGCGACGCGGCGCCGGATCTGGCTCCAGAGGCGGCCCAGCTTCATGCCGCGGCCGGCCATGGCAGGCGCTGCAGACCATGGGTGCGCGTGAGGCGCAACACTTCGGCGCGCGGCGGCGTGGCATCAAGATCCCAGTCGCTGAGCACGATGCGGCGCAGGTTGGGCGCGAGATCATGGTCGGCCGGGCGATGGGTATGGCCGTGGATCAGCGTCGCGGCGCCCGCGGCCTGCAGCCATTCCAGGCTGGCCGGGGTATCCAGTTCCGCATAGACCATGGACGCACGCTGTTGCGAGCTGCTCTGGTCGCGCATGCCGCGCGCCTGGGTACGGCGCGTCTCCAGCGGCTGCTGCAAAAACGCCTGCTGCCAGGCTCGGGTGCGCGCCATGGCACGAAAGCGCTGGTAAGCGGTGTCGTCCAGGCACAGCGCATCGCCATGGCTCAGCAGATAGCGCTGGCCGGCGAAGTCGAAGCGCGTCGGGTCGGGCAGCCAGGTGCAGCCGCTGCGCTCGGCGAATTTGTCGCCGGTGAGGAAGTCGCGGTTGCCCTGCATGAAGAACAGCGCGCGCTGATCGGCAATGGCCCGCATGCGTGCGCAGCAGCGCGCCTCGAAGCTCTCGGCATCGTCCAGCACATCGTCGCCTATCCACACCTCGAACAGGTCGCCGAGCATGAACACGGCATCGGCCGTGGTGTGGGTGAGGTAATCGAGCCACGCAGCAACGGTGTGTGGCTCACCGGCCTGCAGGTGCAGGTCGGAAATGAATTCAAGGCACTGCCAGTCGGCCGGCAGCGTCAGCGTGTGCGCGGCGGGAACCGAGGGCAGGGCGGGGGCCTCAGAAAGCGCCATCGGCGGCTTTCTGCGGCAGCCCGGAAAACCACCCGTGCAGCGCAGCCCGGCGCCCGGGGCGCAGCAGCATGCACAGCACAGGCAGGGGGCGCGCCATTTACAGGGCCACGGCCTTTTCGATCACGACATCGGCCAGGGGCACGTCGTCATGGAAGCCCTTGCGGCCGGTCTTCACGCCCTTGATCGCGTCGACGATTTCTTCGCCCTTGACGACCTTGCCGAACACGGCATAGCCCCAGCCCTGGGCGCTGGGCGCGGTGTGGTTCAGGAAACCGTTGTCGGCGACGTTGATGAAGAACTGGGCCGACGCCGAATGCGGGTCGCTGGTGCGCGCCATGGCCAGGGTGTACTTGGTGTTCTTCAGGCCGTTCTTGGCTTCGTTCTCGATGGGCGCGTCGCTGTCCTTTTGCTTCATGCCGGGCTCGAAGCCGCCGCCCTGGACCATGAAACCGGGGATCACACGGTGGAAGATCGTGTTGTTGTAGTGGCCCTTGTTCACATAGGCGAGGAAGTTTTCGGTCGACTTGGGCGCTTTTTCGGCGTCGAGTTCGATGGTGATCACGCCTTGGCCGGCGATGTGCAGTTCAACTTGTGGGTTGCTCATGGAGATTCCTTGGGATGGGGTGGAAAAGGGGTGGCATTGTGGCCCATGCGGGCCACTTCGAACCGGTTTCAGGGCAGCACGCGCGCCGAGAGGATGGTCACTGCCGTCGTAGGCACATTCTGGTGCATGCCGCGGTTGCCCGTGGCGACAGCGCGGATTTTGTCCACGACTTCGGTGCCGCGCACGACCTTGCCGAACACCGCATAGCCATGGCCATCGGGCTGGGGTGCGTTGAGCATGGCGTTGTCGGCGACATTGATGAAGAACTGGGCCGTGGCCGAGTTCGGGTTGCCGGTGCGCGCCATGGCCACGGTGTACTTGTCGTTCTTGAGGCCGTTGCTGGCTTCAAGTGGAATCGGCGGCTGCGTCGGTTTTTGCTGCATGTCGGCGGTGAAGCCACCGCCCTGGATCATGAAGCCGTCCATGACGCGGTGGAACACCGTGCCGTCGTAATGCTTGCTGTTCACATACTGCAGGAAGTTGGCGACGGTCTTGGGCGCCTTGGCCGGGTCGAGGGCCAGCACGATCGTGCCCTGCGAGGTCTTGAGCTCGACCTGCGGGGCGCTTTGCGCCGCGGCGCCGCCCAGCGTCAGCAAGCCGGCGGAAAGGGCCAGACCGGCCAGGGCAAAAGTGGATTTTCTGCGGGAAATCATGCGTGACTCCTGGGAATTGAATGGCTGTGGGATGGTTGGCGGCGGCGACAGTTCCCACCGGCCGCACAGACGGCTGCCAATGGACGCCGCGCGCAGCGCCGCCAGCGTGGGTGGAACCCGCTTATTTTTTCTTCGCCGCCGCCGCCGCCGCTGCGGCTGGCTCCAGCATGCTGCGCAGCTGCGTGAGCTTGGGGCGCAGATGGGTTGCGGCGCGCGGATCGAGGTTCTGCGAACGCAGATAGGACTGATAGGCGAGGCGGGCGTAGATGTCGCCGAGGTTCTCGTGCGCCACGGCATAGGTCGGGTTGTTGCGCACGGCCTGCTCCAGCGCGGCCTTGGCCTTGTCGACGTCGCCATCACCGGCGTAGATCACGGCCAGGTTGTTGTAGGGCTCGGCGAGTTCGGGGTATTCCTCGTTCAGCGCCTTGAACGTGGCGATGGCCGCGTCCTTCTGGCCGGCATCGGTCTGGGCCACGCCCTTGAGAAAACGCATCTGTGGGTCGCGCGCATTGCCGGCAAGGTAGCGGTCGGCGCGGGCAATGGCTTCGGCGGAGTTGCCGGCGCGCAGCAGCTGGTTGACTTCGGCGTAATCGTCGGCGTGGGCCGCGCCCGTGCCGAGCACGGCGGCCAGGGTCAGCAGGCGCAGGGCGCGGGAGAGGACGTTGCGAGCGGGCATGTAGGTGCTTTCGGTGCGCGCAGCGACGGGGGCTGCGGCGCGGGCTTATACTTCGACCCATTGTAGCTGAGGGGTGTCAGCCCGGATGGACCCTGGGGCCCCCTTTGCCGGGTGTGCTGCGCCGGGCGCGCAGGGCCTGTCACCATCGGCAGGCCATTCCCCTCTCTCCCTCGTATTAGACATTCCATGAGTTTGCGTATCTACAACACGCTGTCGCGTGCATTGGAAGCGTTTTCGCCGATAGAGCCTGGTCACGTCCGCATGTATGTATGCGGCATGACCGTCTACGACCTCTGCCATCTGGGCCATGCGCGCTCGATGGTGGCGTTCGACATCGTGCAGCGCTGGCTGCGCGCCAGCGGGCTGCGCGTGACCTACGTGCGCAACATCACCGACATCGAAGACAAGATCATCCGCCGCGCGGTGGAAAACGGCGAAACCATACGCCAGCTGACCGACCGCATGATCGATGCGCTGCACCAGGATGCAGATGCGCTGGGCATACAGCGCCCGGACTTCGAGCCGCGCGCCACCGACTATGTGCCGCAGATGCTGGGCATGATAGACCGGCTGCAGCAGCGCGGGCTGGCCTACCAGGCCGGCTCCGGCGACGTGAACTTCGCGGTGCGCAAGTTTGCGGGCTACGGCAAGCTGTCGGGCAAGTCGCTCGACGAACTGCAGGCCGGCGAGCGCGTGGCCGTCGATGACGGCAAGGCCGATCCGCTGGACTTCGTGCTCTGGAAGCGCGCCAAGCCGACCGAGCCCGAAGAAGTCAAATGGGACAGTCCCTGGGGCCAGGGGCGCCCGGGCTGGCACATAGAGTGCTCGGCCATGGGCTGCGAGCTGCTGGGTGAAAGCTTCGACATCCATGGCGGCGGCGCCGACCTGCAGTTTCCGCACCATGAGAACGAAATCGCCCAGAGCGAAGGCGCGACCGGCAAGACCTTTGCGCGCACCTGGATGCACAACGGCTTCATCAACGTCGACAACGAGAAAATGTCCAAGTCTCTGGGCAATTTCTTCACCATCCGCGATGTGCTCAAGGAGTTCGATGCCGAGACGGTGCGCTTCTTCGTCGTGCGCAGCCACTACCGCAGCCCGCTGAACTACAGCGATGTGCATCTGGCCGATGCACGCTCGGCGCTCAAGCGCCTGTATACCGCGCTGAGCCTGGTGCCCGCGGCCGAGGTCGCCATCGACTGGGCCCAGCCCCAGGCCGCGCGCTTCAAGGCGGCGATGGACGAGGATTTCGGCACGCCCGAAGCCGTGGCCGTGCTGTTCGAGCTGGCGGTGGAGGTCAACCGCGACCAGAGCGCGCAGGCCGCGGGCCTGCTCAAGGCGCTGGGCGGCTGCCTGGGCCTGCTGCAGGCCGATCCGCAGGCCTTCCTGCAGGCCGGCGTGGCCGCTGGCGTGGACGCCGCTGCCGTGCAGGCGCAGATTGCCGCACGTGCCGCTGCCAAGGCGGCGAAAGACTGGGCCGAGGCGGATCGCATTCGCCAGGCCCTGCTGGCCCAGGGCATTGTGCTCAAGGATTCCGCGGCCGGCACCACCTGGGAGGCCGCGCCCTGAGCGGCGCGCAACCCATGGATTTCCATTTCAATGAGTTCAATGTAGGCGGTACCAGCGGTGAATGCTCCTAAAGAGATAGCGAACGTGGTGGTCACGCCGCTGTCTGCGCCGGCCTACTGGGCGGAAGCCTGCAAGCACCTGGTCAAGAAGGACCGGGTGATGAAGCGCCTGATTCCGCAGTACGCGGGCCAGGCGCTGCAAACGCGCGGCGATGCCTTTGTGACGCTCGCGCGTTCCATCGTCGGCCAGCAGATTTCCACCAAGGCCGCGCAGGCGCTGTGGAGCCGCGTGGTCGCACTGTCGCCCAGCATGACGCCCGAGCAGCTGCTGCGCCTCAAGGTCGACGACATGCGCGCCGCCGGACTGTCGGCGCGCAAGGTCGACTATCTGGTTGATCTGGCCGTGCACTTCACCGAAGGCCGGCTGCATACCGATCAGTGGGAGACGATGGGCGACGAAGCCATCATTGCCGAACTGATGGCCATCCGCGGCGTCGGCCGCTGGACGGCCGAGATGTTCCTGATCTTTTACCTCATGCGGCCCAATGTATTGCCCCTCGACGACGCGGGGTTGATCAGCGGGATCAGCAAGAACTATTTCTCGGGCGACCCCGTCAGCCGCAGCGATGCGCGCGAGGTGGCGGAGGCCTGGAAGCCCTGGTGCAGCGTCGCGACTTGGTATATTTGGCGATCGCTCGACCCGCAGCCTGTGGCCTATTGATACACCCAGGGCCCGCAGCACAAGGCCGGGACAAGGAGAATAATTTTGGCGAAAAAGAACTTTCTGGATTTCGAGCACCCGATTGCCGAGCTCGAATCCAAAATCGAAGAACTGCGTTATGTGCAGACCGAAAGCGCGGTCGACATCTCGGAAGAGATCGACCAGCTCAGCAAGAAGAGCCTGCAGCTCACGCGCGACATCTACAGTGATCTGACCCCATGGCAGATCACCAAGATCGCGCGCCACATCGAGCGTCCCTATACGCTCGACTATGTGCGTGAGATCTTCACCGACTTCGTCGAGATGCATGGCGACCGCCATTTCTCGGACGACCAGTCCATCGTCGGCGGCCTGGCGCGCTTCAACGGCCAGCCCTGCATGGTCATCGGCCACCAGAAGGGCCGCGACACCAAGGAGCGCACGCTGCGCAACTTCGGCATGACGCGCCCCGAAGGCTATCGCAAGGCCTTGCGCCTGATGAAGACCGCCGAGAAGTTCAAGCTGCCGGTGTTCACGTTTGTCGACACCCCGGGTGCCTATCCCGGCATCGACGCCGAAGAGCGCAGCCAGTCCGAAGCCATCGGCCGCAACATCTTCGAGATGGCCCAGCTGCAGACCCCGATCATCTCCACCGTCATCGGTGAAGGCGGCTCGGGCGGCGCGCTGGCGATCAGCGTCGCCGACCAGGTGCTGATGCTGCAATATTCCGTCTACTCGGTGATCAGCCCCGAGGGCTGCGCCTCCATCCTGTGGAAGACCGGCGAGAAGGCCCCCGAGGCCGCCGCGGCCATGGGCATCACCGCGCTGCGCCTCAAGGCGCTGGGCCTGGTCGACAAGATCGTCAGCGAACCCGTGGGCGGCGCGCACCGTGACCCCAAGCAGATGGCGACCTTCCTCAAGCGCGCGCTGGGCGATGCCTACCGCCAGCTCGCCGACCTGAGCCCGCGCGAGCTGCAGGACCGCCGCTACGATCGCCTGCAAAGCTACGGCCGCTACTCGGACACCAAGGCCGAGAACCGTTAACAGTTCGGCGGATTCGTTGCCGGAAAAAGCACAACGGCTCCTGCGGGAGCCGTTTGCCGTTGCCGGGCATCGCGCCCACAAGACGCGCAGAAGAGGAGCCCATGACCCAGTCGTTCGATGCCGCCATCGCCGCCTTCGCCCCGCCCCTGCCGCTGGCCGTGGCCTTCAGCGGCGGTGCCGATTCGACCGCGCTGCTGCTGGCCTGCGCCGCGCGCTGGCCAGGGCAGGTGCATGCGATCCATGTCCACCATGGCCTGCAGTGCGCCGCTGATGGCTTCCAGGCCCATTGCGAGGCGCTGTGCGCGCGCCTGCAGGTGCCGCTCACGGTATGCCGCGTCGACGCGCGCTATGCCGCGGGCCAGAGCCCCGAGGACGCCGCGCGCCAAAGCCGCTATGCGGCGCTGGCCGACGCCGCGCTGCACGCCTGGCCCGGCCGCCCCATGGCCGCCATCGCGCTGGCCCAGCATGCCGATGACCAGGTCGAAACGCTGCTGCTGGCGCTGTCCCGCGGCGCGGGCGTGGCGGGGCTGGCGGCGATGCCGGCGCAATGGCAGCGGCTGGGCCTGACCTGGCTGCGCCCGCTGCTGCAGGTCGAGGGTGCGGCCTTGCGCGAATGGCTTGCAGGGCAACACCAGGGCTGGATCGAAGACCCGACGAATGCCGATCAGCGCTTCACGCGCAATCGCATCCGCGCGCAGATACTGCCGGCATTGCAGGCCGCATTCCCGCAGTTTCGCGCCACCTTCGCGCGCAGCAGCCGGCACTGCGCCCAGGCCGCCGAGCTGCTGCAGGAAGTCGCCCAAACCGATCTCGCCATTGTGGGCAATCCGCCGCGCATTGCCGCCTTGCAGGCCTTGAGCGCCGCGCGCCAATCCAATGTGCTGCGCCACTGGCTGCGCGTCGCGCACGGCACCACGCCGGCCGCGGCGCAGCTCGAGGAACTGCTGCGCCAGGTCGCCGCGTGCACCACGCGCGGCCACCAGATCCGCCTCAAAATGGGCCGCGGGTTTGTGGTGAGAACAGGGGCGCTGCTCGGTTGGTACAATCCCTGAGTTTTGGTCTACTTTTGTACGAAAACCGCTGGCGCGCCAAAACGCCCTTTTTCCTCGCGCCATGTCCGAAGTTTCGTCACCTTGATATCCAATGGCACTGATCGTTCATAAATACGGCGGCACGTCGATGGGCTCACCGGAGCGCATCCGCAATGTTGCCAAGCGTGTGGCCAAGTGGGCCCGGGCCGGCCACCAGTTGGTCGTGGTGCCCAGCGCCATGAGTGGCGAGACCAATCGTCTGCTGGGTCTGGCCAGCGAACTCGCGCCCGCCCAGCCGCAAAACTCCTACTACCGCGAGCTCGACATGCTGGCCGCCACCGGCGAGCAGGCGTCGTCCGCACTGCTGGCGATTGCGCTGCAGGCCGAAGGCCTGCCTTCGGTCAGCTATGCGGGCTGGCAAGTGCCGGTGCGCACCGACAGCAGCTTCACCAAGGCGCGCATCGAGTCGATCGACGACCAGCGCGTGCGCGCCGATCTCGACGCCGGCCGCGTGGTGATCGTCACCGGCTTCCAGGGCATAGACCCCAACGGCAACATCACGACGCTGGGCCGTGGCGGCTCCGACACCTCGGCCGTGGCCATGGCCGCTGCGCTCAAGGCCAGCGAATGCCTGATCTACACCGATGTCGATGGTGTCTACACCACCGACCCGCGCGTGGTTCCCGCCGCCCGCCGCCTGTCCACCGTGAGCTTCGAAGAGATGCTCGAGATGGCCAGCCTGGGCAGCAAGGTGCTGCAAATCCGTTCGGTCGAGTTCGCGGGCAAGTACAAGGTGCCGATGCGCGTGCTGTCGAGCTTCACGCCCTGGGACATCGATCTCGCCGAAGAAGCCCAATCGGGCACGCTGATTACTTTTGAGGAAGACGAAAAAATGGAAAAGGCTGTCGTATCCGGCATCGCTTTCAACCGCGGCGAAGCCAAGATCTCCGTGCTCGGCGTGCCCGACACCCCGGGCATCGCGTACCGCATCCTGGGCCCCGTGGCCGAAGCCAACATCGAAGTCGATGTGATCCTGCAGAACATCAGTAAGGACGGCCTGGCCGACTTCAGCTTCACCGTGAGCCAGGGTGACTACCAGCGTGCCATGGACCTGCTGCAAAGCAAGGTCGTGCCCGAGCTGGGCGCCAAGGAAGCCGTGGGCGACCCAAGCATCTGCAAGGTCAGCATCGTCGGCATCGGCATGCGCAGCCACGCCGGCGTGGCCAGCACCATGTTCCGCACGCTGAGCGAAGAGGGCATCAACATCCAGATGATCTCGACCTCCGAAATCAAGACCTCGGTCGTGATCGACGAGAAGTACCTGGAGCTGGCCGTGCGCGCGCTGCACACCGCCTTCGGCCTGGACAAATCGGAGTAATTTTCAGCATTTGCCCGAAGTCGTAAAAAACTCGGGTTACAATCGCTTTATTGGAAACGTGACCGAGTGGCCGAAGGTGCTCCCCTGCTAAGGGAGTATGGGGTGTAGAGCCTCATCGAGGGTTCGAATCCCTCCGTTTCCGCCAGGACTTAAAGCCCCAAGTGAGCAATCGCTTGGGGCTTTTTCCTTTTCCGGGTCATGGATTGATGACATGCACGACACTACCTCGTGACCAGTGCTTGAATTCAGAATCGCTATCTTCTGTGGAGTCACGATCGTCGTGCTTGGACAGTGGGGCTTCGGAACCCATCGGGCAGATTGGTTCACCCAAGACCGCGACATTGCTCGCCCCTGGGGCATGGTTCAAGAACTGAAGGAGTGAGCGATGAATTCCAATGCCGTTGAGAAACTACGCATCAAGCCTCTGGACGTCGCTGACTACCTGCAATCCGATGAAGACTGCGCTCTGTATCTGCAATCCTGCCAAGAAGCTGCGCCGGGGGATGCAGTACTGTTTTCGAAGGCGCTTGGCGATGTGGCGCGCGCTTCAACGATGTATCCAAGACCATCGTGACGCCACGTGACGCTTTTGGCCCTAGGCTGGGCGAACTGCAATCTCTCTACATCCGCGTGGCCAAGGAGCCAGCGCCCAGGCCGGTTTCCACGGCCCAGGCAATCGCCAATTTCGGCCTGGCGGGCGACCGCCATGCCTCGCCTCGATCGCCTCGGCAACTGCTGCTGGCGGGACGCCCTGCCTATGAGCGCTGGGGCTTGCCTTCGGCCTCGCTCAGAGAGAATCTGCTGGTCGACTTCTCCACGGCGCAGCTGGCTTCAGGCGACCTGGTGCGCATAGGCGACGAGGTCATTCTTTGGATCACCTTTGTCTGCGAGCCTTGCAATCGGCTGGAACGGCGTTGTCCTGGAACGCTCAAAACGATTGGCGCGGACCGCGGGATGCTGGCGCGGGTGCTGCGCGGCGGGGAGCTGCGCCAGGGCGACGAAGTCGCTGTGTGCCGCGCCAAGGCGCCCATGTTCAGCGACGATTGGCGTGAGCGCGTGTTGCAGGTTGCGCGTGCCGTGCCAGAGGGCAGCTGGATCAGCCATCGCCAGCTGGCCGAGATGGCGGGCGTGGACACGGCGTATTGCAGAGCGTTCCCGCGCGTGCTGTCGCGGCTGCCTGCGGCGGTGGCGGGCCGGGTGGGCAGCGATGCGGGCAAGACCGGCGCGCTTGCATGGTCTGGTGCGGGATTCTTCGATATCACCGCGCATCTGGCGCTATTGCATCAGCCTTGAAAATTGGGCCCACGCGAGGCTTGCATGAAGGCCGGAATGGCTTCGGCTTCCAGCGGCCTGGAGATGTAATAGCCTTGTGCGGCATCGCAGCCATGGTGCTTGAGCAGGTCCAGCACTTCCGCGGTTTCCACGCCTTCGGCCAGCATGCGATAGCCCAGCGAGTGGCCCATGCTGATCAGCGACTGGATCAGCGTGAACGCTCTCTCATCGGTCGCTATGGGTTTGATCAGGGTCTGATCCAGCTTCAGTATCTCCACCGGCATGGAATGCAGGCAGGACAGATTGCTGTAGCCCACACCGAAGTCATCCAGCGAAATGCCTATGCCCATCGCGCGCACCGCGGCCAGCGTGGTGGCGGTCAGTGTGCCCGTCATCACCGCGTTTTCCGTGCACTCCAGGCGCAGGGTCTGGGGATGAATGCGGTACAAGGCGCAGGCGTTGCGCAGCATCTGCAGGAACATGGGATGCTCGAGATTGCGCGATGACACGTTCACCGCAATCGTGAGATCGATCCCCTGCGCGCGCCAGATCGATTGCTGCTCGAGCGCCTTGTGCAAGACCCATTCAGTGAACTCGTGGATCAGCGTCGTGCGCTCCATCAGTTCGACAAACTCGGCCGGCGAGACATCGCCGAACCTCGGATGCCGCCAGCGCGCGAGCGCTTCGACGCCGGAGATCCTGGCGGTATGCAGATTCAGTTTGGGCTGATAGACCAGCCGGAACTCACCATGGGCCAGGCTCGACGGGATGGCCCGCAGCAGCGCAAACGCACGCTTGTGCGGCATGTCGAATTCGGGCGAGTACCAGGCCCAGGGGCGTTGCTCGGCTTCGGCCTGGTACAGCGCTGTCGTGGCCATGCGCAGCACATCGGTTGTCTCGGGCTGGGTGCAATGGAATCGGACCAATCCGGCATGCGCCTGCAGTTGCACCGTGATACCGCCCTCGGTCACGAAAGGCTCGCCCATGCGTGCCAGCAGGGCCGATGCGATGCCGTCGTGCAATGCGCCGGTCTCTTCGCGGTGGATGAGTGCAAAGCGCGTTTCGCCCACATGGTAGAGATCGACGTCATCAGGCAGCGACTTCATGAGCGTGGTCGCGATGGACCGCAGTGCCACCTCCAGCGGCGCAATGCCCACGGCACGCACAGCGGACTGCATCTGCGCGTTGCTCATCACATCGAGCAGCACCAGGGTGGCGGCCATGCCGGGCGTGGTCTGGCAGGTGTCGCGCAGGTCATCGGCCAGTTGCGCCCGGTTGGGCAGCCGGGTCACTTCGTTGACCCGTCCGGCCATCTGGTGCAGGTCGATCTGCGCCATGGTCAGCGCCGCGAAATCGCGCAGCAACTGCTCTTCCTGTCGAGTGAACTTCCGCGGCTGGGTATCGATGACGCACAGACTGCCCAGCGCATGCCCCGAAGGAAGCTGAAGCGGCACGCCGGCGTAAAAGCGGATATGAGGCGTGCCGGTCACCATGCGGTTGTCGCTGAAGCGTGGATCCAGCAGCGCATCCTCGACCACCAGAACGTCAGGGGCCTCGATGGTGTGCGTGCAGAACGAGTCGCTGCGTGCCGTTTCGGAGTCGTCGATGCCTACGCGCGACTTGAACCATTGCCGGCTTTCATCGACGATGGAAATCGCCGCCATCGGCACTTGCAGCAGGGACGCCGCCATCCGCGTGATGCGATCGAACGCCTCGCTGGCCCTGGTGTCCAGCAGTCCGGTAGAGCGAACAAAGAACAGCCGTTCCTGCTCGTAGGCGGGCAACGGTGTTCCAGGTGGATTGACACAGTTAGAAGCTTCCAAAGGTCACTCTCGCATGCATAAAGGTGGCTATGCGTACAGTATGGCGCCTGCGATTAGTCCTGCAGAATCGTCAACTTTTTCTTTTCGCTGAGGAAGGACTGGCCCATGCCTCGCTTGTTTGTGTAGCATATGGAAACATTTAGGCAGGCCTGCGCTCCGCCGTTGATTCACTTGCGTTGTTGCTGATACCTCGGCGCGGCGTGGCTTGTCACACCCTTCAACGCCGCTTCCATTGAGACTTTCCCTTCTTCCGAGCATCGCCTTGAGCGCATTGCTTCTTGGCCTTGCTGGCGCTGCACCGGCCCAGGTCTACCGTTGTGGCAACAGCTACTCCCATGCGCCGTGCAAGGGCGGCCAGGTGGTCGATACGGCGCCGGTGCTGAGCGATCCGCGCGGACCCGTGACCAAGGAGATCTATCTCTGCAGCGCGACACCGGGCAGGAATTACTGGAGTTCCGCGCATTGCGCCGAGCGTGGCTGGAGCATCGAGCGCATCGAGCGCGTACCGGCCAACATGCCCTGGGACGAGCAGGTGGCCGCGGCAACGCAGGCCCACAGGTCGGCTTCACAAGCGCTGGTCGCGCCGGTGCAGCGCATGCCGCCGGCGCCGCCGACTTCGACGGCGCCGGCAAAAGCCCAATGTGTCGCGTTGGGCGAGCGCGTGAAAATGCTGGACAGCATGGGCCGCGCGGGAAGCCGGTACTACGACCTTGACTGGGTGCGACGTGAACGCAAGCAGGCCCGGGATCAACAGTATCGATTGCGCTGCTGATACGCCTGCCACAGGTGGCAGTGAAGCGCCAATTCAGGCTGCAAGCGCCTCGGCCTGCCGCACATCGCGCCGCGACAGATCGGGCCGGATGAGCGCCTGGGCGCGCACCAATGGCAGCAGATCACGGCCATAGGCGATTGCGTCCTCTACGGGATCGAAGCCGCGGATCAGGAAAGTGCTGATGCCCAGGTCGCGGTAGTCCAGCAGCGCATCGGCGACCTGCTCGGGCGTGCCGACCAGCGCGGTGGAATTGCCCTGGGCACCTAGCAGGCCGGCAATGCCCGTCCACAGGCGCTTGTCCAGACGCGCACCCTGGGCGGCGGCGTCCAGCAGGCGCTGCGAGCCGACATTGGCGGGCGCGGGCTTGTTCAGCTTGCCCTTGCGCGCGGCGATGTCGCGTGCCTGTTCCAGGATGTTTTCGGCGCGCGCCCAGGCCGCGGCTTCGGTGGCGGCCAGGATGGGGCGCAGCGAGAGGCTGAAGCGCACCGTGCGGCCATGGCGCGCGGCGGCGGCGCGCACGCGGGCCACGGTTTCGCGTACCTGCTCATGGGTTTCGCCCCACAGCGCATACACATCGGCATGCCTGCCAGCGACTTCGATGGCCGCGTCGGACGAACCGCCGAAGTAGACCGGCAGATGCGGCTGCTGCGGCGAGCGCACATCGGAGAACGCCTTTTCGTAGCGGTAGAAGCGGCCGTGGTGGTCGAAAGGCTGGTCGCTGGTCCATGCCTTGCGCACGATCTCCAGGTACTCGTCGCTGCGCGCGTAGCGCTCGTCCTTGTCGATGAAGCTGCCGTCCTGGCGCATCTCGAATTCGTTGCCGCCGGTGATGATGTGCACCGCCGAACGTCCGCCGGTGATCAGGTCCAGCGTGGCCAGCTGGCGTGCGGCCAGCGTGGGCTGGGTGAAGCCGGGGCGGTGCGCGACCATGAAGCCCAGGCGCTTGGTGACCGACGCGGCGTGCTGGGCCACCAGAATGCTTTCGGGCGAAGTCGAGTGGAAGGCGATCAGCGCGCGGTCAAAGCCGCCGTCCTCGTGGATGCGCGCGGTGTGCTCTACATGTGCCAGGTCCAGGCCGGAGCGCGGTGCGTCGATGATTTCCGAGCTGAGCTGGGTGCCGATGTAGCCGATGAATTCAAGGGACATGCTGGGGATCTCCGGTTGGGATGAAATCGGATGAGGGGTTTCAGGCCGGCACGGCTTGCAGCGGACCGGATGCCGGCGAAGGCACGCTGGCCGGTCGTACGCCCAGCCACGCCAGCAACTGGCCGCGCATGGCGTTGAAGCCGGCGTCATCCACGGCGCGGGGATGGGGCAGTTCCACGCTCAGTTCATGGCGGATCACGCCTTCGTCCATGACCAGCACCCGGTCGGCCAGCAGCAAGGCCTCTTCCACATCGTGGGTCACCAGCAGGATGGCGCAGCGGTGGCGCTGCCACAGTTCCTTGACCAGTTCCTGGGCCTTGACGCGCGTCAATGCGTCGAGCGCGCCAAAGGGCTCGTCCAGCAGCATCAGATCGGGCTCGCGCACCAGCGCGCGGGCCAGCGATGCGCGCTGGGCCTCGCCGCCGGACAGCACCTTGGGCCAGACATCGGCGCGGTGGCTCAGTCCGACTTCTTCGAGCGCGGCTTGTGCCCGCGCCCGGTCCGGGCGGCCGGGCAGGGCCAGCGCGACATTGCGCCACACGCGTTTCCATGGCATCAGCCGCGGCGCCTGGAACGCGACGGCGCGTTTCACCGGCACTTCCACGCTGCCCGAGATTTCATGGTCCAGATCGGCCAGGATGCGCAGCAGCGTGCTCTTGCCGCAGCCCGAGCGGCCGATGAGGGCAACGAATTCGCCGGCGCCCAGGTCCAGATCCAGGTCACTGATCACGGCGCGGTCACCGAAGCGGCGCGTGAGGCCGCGCACGCGCACAGCGACGGGTGTAGGTGTGCTCATGTTCATGCTCCGCTGAATGCCGGGCGCCAGGCCAGCAGCAGGCGCTCCAGCGCGCGCACGACCAGATCGACCACCAGGCCCAGCAGCGCGTAGACCACCAGGCAGACCACGATCACATCGGTCTGAAACATCTCGCGCGCCGTGCTCATCAGATAGCCTACGCCCGCCGTGGCATTGATCTGTTCACCGAAAACCAGGGCCAGCCACGACACCGCCAGCGCATAGCGCAGGCCGACCAAGGCATTGGGCAGCGCGCCCGGCAGCACCACGTGAATGACCATGGCGGTGGGCGACAGGTTCAGGGTGCGTCCGGCCTCGACCAGGGCCTGGTCCACGTTGCGTATGCCGGCGTAGACATTGAGATACAGCGGAAACGCGGTGGCCAGCGCAATCAGCGCCACCTTGGGCTCCTCGCCTATGCCGAACCAGATGATCAGCAGCGGAATCAGCGCGACATTGGGCACGGTACGCAGCATCTGCAGCACCGAGTCGATCAAGTCCTCGCCCAGCCGGGTCAGCCCCGACAGCACGGCCAGCACGATGCCTATGCTGCCGCCTATGGCCAGCCCCAGCAGCGTGCGCTGCAGCGAAATCAGGATCGCATCGGGCAGCTCGCCCGAAGCCCAGAGCGCGGCGGCCGAAGACAGCACGGTCTGCGGCCCGGCCAGCACTTCGGCGGGCAGCATGCCGGTCACCGACAGCACATACCAGATGGCCACCAGCAGCACCGGGCCGGTGGCGCGGCGCACGATGCGCGGCACGCCGCGGCGCAGCGTGGAGGAGGGAACAATGCGCTGCAGTTCGATGGCCGTGGTGCCGGCGGGGAGCGGCCTGTGCGTCGGCGCTGGCACATGGTCGCGCAGCGTGGCCGTGCGCGCCAGGTTGAGGTCGAGCGCGCTCATGCCAGGCTGGCGATGGGCAGGTCGCGGTAGACGTACTGATTGAAGTCAATAGGGCCGCGCAGCACGCCGGTATCGAGCCAGACGGCATGCGTGCGCTGCAGCCGCGCGACAAAGGTGTCGTCCACTGGCACGCGCTTGTACGCCGAGTTTTCCTCGTGCAGCGAGGCCACCACCGACTTGTCCTGCTTGCTGAACGCCGCATACCAGGCGATGTAGGCGTCGGGGTTGGCGCGCGCCCAGGCGTAAGCCTTGTCGGTCAGTTGGGCGAAGTGCGCAATGGCCGCGCGCTTGCCCGGATCGGCCACGGCCGAACGCGTGGCGCTGAGCACCGATTGCCCGCTGTTGATGCCCACGCCGTCGTGCAGCACGCGTGCGCCCAGAGCGCCGACGGTGCGCGCGCGGAAGATGCCCCAGATGGCCCAGGCATCGATGCTGCCGGCGCCGAAGGCCGCGCTGGCGTCGGTGGGCGAGAGGAAGGCCAGCTTGACTTCCTCCAGAGGAATGCCGGCTTCCTTCAGTATGCCGACGGTGGTGAAGTGGGCGACGCTGCCGCGCGTGGTTGGCGAGATGGTCTTGCCGCGCAGATCGGCCACAGTCTTGATATCGCTGTTCTTGCGCACCAGCAGCGAGGTGCCCTTGCCACCGTTGGTCCAGCTGGCGACGGCCAATATGCGCGAGCCGCCGGCAATGGCGCTCACCGTGGGCGAGTCGTTGGCGCTGCCGATGTCGGTGGCGTCGGCCTTGAGCGCCTCGTGCAGGTTGACGGCCGCCGCGTAGTTGGACCATTCGATCTGGTACGGCAGGTTGTCCAGCAATCCGGCCGCGCGCAGCAGGCCTTGCGAGGCGCCGGTCTGGTCGCCTACGCGCAGTGTGACCTTGCGCAGGTCCGGGCCGGCCTGGGCATGGGCCGACAGGGGCAGTGCGGCGGCTGCGGCCATGACCGCACCGGCGTGCAGCAACTGGCGACGGGAGGGCTGGGCCCGGGGGGTGTGGTCGTTCATGGCTTGGACTCATTGCGCTGGAAGAACCTCCAGACTAGAGTCAAGCCTGCCGAAGCCGAACTAATAAAATCGTTTTTACATAGACGGATTGCGTTGCCGAGGTGGCATGGGTGAACGTCCTCAGTTCGCCATGCCCTTGTCTATGGCCGATGGCATGCCCTCGTCGGCAATCGAGCAGGCCATGCGTTCATCGCCTGCATGGCGCGCGCGATCTGCCAGGCGCACATAGAAGTCTGCGACTTCACGCAGATCCTGCTCGTCCAGATCCTCGATGCCTATCATGCGGTTGCTCGCATGGCGATTGGCTGCCAGCAGTTCATTGAGCTTGAGGTGGATGGCGACGCTGTCCTTGTTCTGGCTTTGCTGGATCAGAAACACCATCAGAAAGGTCACGATGGTCGTCGCGGTATTGATCACCAACTGCCAGACCTCCGAGAAGCCGAACATGGGCCCACTGACAGCCCAGACAAGCACCACGCCCAGCGCCAGACAGAACATCGTGGGCGAGCCCGCCCAGCGCGTGACGCGCGAGGCGAAATGGTCAAAAGCCGTCTGCATGCCGGAATGCGCCGCATAGGACGGGCTATTGGTCGATGGCATGGAGCCAAGTGCATCGGTCCCCTCGGGTGGTTCAAGTGTCTGTTCACGCATGGCTGTCCTTCCGTATTTGCCGAGCCTGGATGGGCAGCGTGGCCCGCATCCTTCTCGTTCAAGCTCCTGTCGAGTTGTTGCCCATTCTGGTCGAGCTTGCAGCAAACACAGGTCAGGAACTTGGCTTACTGCGCAGGGGCTGGGGTCCTACACCGCAGGCGCAGGCACTTGTCCACAGTGAGTGGTCGGTGAGCCGATTGCCTGTTCGCAGATTTCCTCCACCTTTTTGGAAAGCACCATGAAAGCACTTACCTATCAGGGCGCAAAGGATGTGCGCGTCGACACCGTTCCCGACCCGGTCCTGGAGCACAGCGATGACCTGGTGCTGCGCGTGACCGCGACGGCAATCTGCGGGTCGGACTTGCATATCTACCGCGGCAAGATTCCAAACATGCATGACGGCGACATCCTGGGACACGAGTTCATGGGCGTGGTGGAGGAGGTGGGCGCCGGCGTCACCGATCTGCGCCCTGGCGACCGCGTCGTGGTGCCGTTCGTCATTGCCTGCGGTTCCTGCTTCTATTGCAACAAAACGCTGTTTGCCGCCTGCGAAACCACCAACACCGGGCGCGGCGCCATCATGAACAAGAAAAGCGCCACGCCTGGCGCGGGGCTGTTTGGCTATAGCCATCTCTATGGCGGCTACGCGGGTGGCCAAGCCGAATATGTGCGCGTGCCCAAGGCCAATGTCGGCCCGCTGAAGATTCCCCAGAGCGGGCTGGCCGATGAGCAGGTGCTGTTCCTGTCCGACATCCTTCCCACGGGCTACCAGGCCGCCGTGAACGCCCAGATCGGGCCGGGCTCCTCGGTGGCGATCTTCGGCGCCGGGCCGGTGGGCCTGATGAGCGCGCTGTGCGCGCGTTTTCTCGGCGCCGAGAAGATCTTCATGATCGATGACAACGATCACCGCCTGCAGTTCGCGCAGCAGACCTATGGCGTCATTCCCATCAATTTCGAGCGCGAGGACGACCCGGCTGAAATCATCCTGCAGGCTACCCAGGGACATGGCGCCGATGCCAGCATCGAAGCCGTGGGCTTCGAGGCCAAGGGCAGTGTGCTGGAAACCGCGCTGACCGCGGTCAAGCTCGAAGGCTCCAGCGGCAAGGCCTTGCGCCAGTGCATTGCCGCCACCCGGCGCGGCGGTGTGGTGAGCGTGCCCGGCGTCTATGCGGGGTTCATCCACGGTTTCCTTTTCGGCGACGCTTTCGAGAAGGGCCTGACCTTCAAGATGGGGCAGACCCATGCGCAGCTGTTCATGCCCGAACTGCTGGAACACATCGCCAACGGGAAGATGAAACCCGAGGTCATCATCTCGCATCGCATGAAGCTCGAGGATGCTGTCAAGGGGTATGAGCTGTTCAACAACCAGGAGGATGACTGCCGCAAGGTAGTGCTGACCCCCTGATCTCATCACCCTGGCAGCGGCGCGTTGCACCTGCTGTCCGGCGCAAACGCGGGAACAAGAACATGGATCAATGGCTGGACCTCATGCAGTGGCCGGCGTTTGCCGCGTCGGTGATCGCTGCCTGGCTGGTCGGATCTTCATCGCCTGGCCGGCGCAATGTGGGCTTCTGGGTGTTTCTTTTCAGCAATGTGCTGTGGGCGGTCTGGGGCCTACATACGCAGGCCATGGCGCTGGTTGCGCTGCAGGCCTGCCTGGCCGCCATGAATATCCGCGGCCTGTTCAAGAGCGACAAGGAGGAGTCCAATGATGCCGGTTGAGGTGATGGAGAGTGGGGGCGCCCATGTTCCAGCTTGAGGGCCCATGGTGGGAGCTGCCGGTGCGCGCCACGGTGGTGTATCTGGTGCTGCTGGTGATGATGCGCGTATCGGGCCACCGCACCGTAGGCCAGTTCACCCCATTTGATCTGCTGGTGGTGATGCTGCTGAGCGAAGCGGTTTCCAGCGGGCTGGCGGGAGAGGAAACGTCGATCTTTGGCGGTTTGCTGTCGGCAGCCACCCTGATTGGCCTGAACGTGCTGGTGGCGGCCATCACCGCGCGCAGCAAGCGCGCTCAGCATTGGGTCGAAGGTCGGCCGGTGCTGATCGGCCGTGACGGCGAAATATTTCTGGATGTGCTCAAGCGCCACCACATGCCGCTGTGCGATGTCGAACGCGCACTGCGCGAAGCCGACTGCGATCGCCAGGACATGAAATACGCATTTCTCGAAGCCGATGGGCGCATCAGCATCCTGCAGCACTCGGGCGCTGCAAGCCAAGACGGGCGCGACTGACACCACGGCGCGCCACTGTCCTCGTTACCCAGGGATGGATTTTCTCCGATGCCCGGTAAGATGCTCGGCACACCCCAGCCGCATCGCCGCGCGCTGGCACTGCCAGGAAGAAGAGCCAACTTGGGAGGAGAACCGATGCTGATAGGTGTACCCAGCGAGACGGTGGCGGGCGAGGCCCGCGTCGCCGCGACCCCGGAAACCGTCAAGAAGCTCAAGGCCCTGGGCCATGTGCTGCATGTGGAGGCGGGGGCGGGCCTCGCCGCCAGCGTGACCGATGCGGCCTATGCCGCGGCGGGCGCCGAGATCGTCGATACCGCGGGCGCCTGGGCCGCGGATCTGCTGCTCAAGGTGCGCGCACCGACCGAAAGCGAAACCGTCCGGCTGCGCGCCGGCACCACCGTCGTCGGCATGCTCAATCCGTTCGATGCTGGTGGACTGCAGCGGCTCGCGGCAGCAGGCGTCACCGCCTATGCGCTGGAAGCCGCGCCGCGCACCACGCGGGCGCAAAGCATGGATGTGCTGTCGTCCCAGGCCAATATCGCGGGCTACAAGGCGGTGATGATGGCCGCCAACGCCTACCAACGTTTCTTCCCCATGCTGATGACCGCCGCCGGCACCGTCAAGGCGGCGCGCGTGGTGGTGCTGGGCGTAGGCGTTGCGGGTCTGCAGGCGATTGCCACGGCCAAGCGCCTGGGCGCGGTGATCGAAGCCTCGGATGTGCGCCCCAGCGTCAAGGAGCAGGTGGAGTCGCTGGGCGCCAAGTTCATCGAGGTGCCCTACGAAACCGCCGAGGAGAAAGAGGCTGCGGAAGGCGTGGGCGGCTATGCGCGGCCCATGCCTGCGAGCTGGCTCGATCGCCAGAAGGTCGAGGTGGCCAAGCGCGTGGCCCAGGCCGATGTGGTCATCACCACCGCCTTGATTCCGGGGCGCGCGGCGCCGGTGCTGGTCACGCCGGAAATGGTGCAGTCGATGAAGCCCGGCTCGGTCATCGTCGATCTGGCCGCGGCCCAGGGCGGCAACTGCCCGTTGACCGAAGCCGATGAGACGGTTCTCAGGCATGGCGTGCTGCTGATAGGCGAGACCAATCTGCCGGCCCTGGTGGCTGCCGATGCGTCCTCGCTCTATGCGCGCAACGTGCTCGACTTCCTCAAGCTGATCCTGACGCCCGAGGGCGGCCTGCATGTCGACCTCGAGGACGACATCGTTGCCGCCTGCCTGATGGCGCACCAGGGCCAACTGCTGCGCACTGCCTGAATCCGTTCGTCTCTGCCCATTTTCGGAGGTCTCATGGACGCTGTTTCCCCGACGCTGATCAATCTCATCATCTTTGTGCTGGCCATCTATGTCGGCTACCACGTGGTCTGGACGGTGACGCCAGCGCTGCACACGCCGCTGATGGCCGTGACCAATGCGATCTCGGCCATCGTGATCGTGGGTGCGATGCTTGCCGCCGCGCTGACCGAAACCACCTTGGGCAAGACCATGGGGGTGCTGGCCGTGGCGCTGGCCGCGGTCAATGTGTTTGGCGGCTTTCTGGTCACGCGCCGCATGCTCGAGATGTTCCGCAAGAAGGAGCGCAAGCCTGTGGTCGCGGGCAAGGATGAGGGAGGCCAGTCATGAGCATGAATCTCGTCACGCTGCTCTATCTGGTCGCCAGTGTCTGTTTCATCCAGGCGCTCAAGGGGCTGTCGCACCCGACCACCTCGATTCGGGGCAATGTCTTCGGCATGACCGGCATGCTGATTGCGGTGCTCACCACGGCCGCGCTGATTGTGCAGCTCGCCGGGGGCAATGCCTTGGGCCTGGGCTGGGTGCTGCTGGGCCTGCTGGTGGGAGGCTCGGCCGGGACGCTGATGGCGCAGCGCGTGGAAATGACCCGGATGCCCGAACTGGTGGCCTTCATGCACAGCATGATCGGCCTGGCCGCCGTCTTCATCGCGGTGGCTGCGGTCGCTGAACCCTGGGCCTTCGGCATCACGCCCGCACCGGTGGCGGCGGTCGTCGGTGCCAGCACGCCGCTGGGCACCATAGTGTTCGATGGCATGGCGCTGCCCGCCATTCCCTATGGCAATCGTCTCGAACTGTTCCTGGGAGCGGCGATTGGCGCCATCACCTTCAGCGGTTCGGTGATTGCGTTCGGCAAGCTGTCAGGCAAATACAAGTTCCGTCTGTTTCAGGGCGCACCGGTGCAGTTCGCCGGCCAGCACTGGCTGAACCTGGCGCTGGGCCTGCTGATGCTGGGTCTGGGGCTGGTGTTTGTCGCCACCGAAAGCTGGACCGCGTTCTTTGCCATGCTGGTGCTGGCATTTGTCATGGGGGTGCTGATCATCATTCCGATTGGCGGCGCCGACATGCCGGTCGTGGTGTCGATGCTCAACAGCTACTCGGGCTGGGCGGCAGCCGGCATTGGCTTCTCACTCAACAACAGCATGTTGATCATTGCCGGCTCACTGGTAGGCAGCTCGGGCGCGATCCTGAGCTACATCATGTGCAAGGCCATGAACCGCTCGTTCTTCAGCGTGCTGCTGGGCGGCTTCGGTGCCCAGGCGGCCACGGGCGGCGCTGCAAGCCAGGAGCAGCGTCCGGTCAAATCGGGCAGCGCCGACGATGCCGCCTTTGTATTGGGCAATGCCGAAACCGTGGTCATCGTTCCAGGCTACGGTCTGGCCGTGGCACGCGCCCAGCATGCGGTCAAGGAACTTGCGCAGAAACTCACCGACCGGGGCATCACGGTCAAATACGCCATCCATCCCGTGGCCGGGCGCATGCCCGGCCATATGAACGTGCTGCTGGCCGAAGCCGAAGTGCCTTACGACCAGGTGTTCGAAATGGAAGACATCAACAGCGAGTTTGGCCAGGCCGATGTTGCCATCATCCTGGGTGCCAACGATGTGGTGAACCCGGCCGCCCATACCAAGGGCAGCGCCATCTACGGCATGCCCATCCTCGAAGCCTACAAAGCCAAGACCGTGATCGTGAACAAGCGCAGCATGGCCTCGGGCTATGCGGGGCTGGACAACGAGCTGTTCTACATGGACAAGACCATGATGGTTTTCGGTGACGCCAAGAAGGTCGTCGAGGACATGGTCAAGGCCATCGAGTAGGCGTTTCAAGCCCGTCAACAGGGCCGACGTCCGCAGGACGTCGGCCTTTCGCCCTGAAGGCAGGGCGAAAATGAAAAAATGATGAAAAATCTTGGCTCAGGGTTTTAGCCCTGTGCTACAGTTGCAGTCCGCTTCGATCACAGCGCTGCCGGCAACGGCCAGTTGGACGCGAAACGGAAAGTTGCTCTTGTTGAGAAAAACGGTTGAAAAACCGGGCTACAATGCAAGGCTCAGCTGCTGAAACAGTTATCCAACTGAATCAACAGCAAGAAACTTAAAGTTGACAGGGTCTTTAAAACTGTTGTAGAATTCAAGGCTTCGCTGATCACAGCGGGCCGGCAGGAGAGTCAGACTTCTTGCAGATCTTTAAAAATATACAGCCGATAAGCGTGGGCGTTTGAAGGCAACTGCCAAGTTCTTTTGGAACTAGTGCATAGCACTACAAACGCTCATGAAGAGAAGAAGTGAAGTTCACTTT
>Ga0308163_10000360_pt1 | contig 91928 bp, 79 predicted proteins | sample PhyTR1_FD_201037 | JGI IMG/M metagenome (GOLD analysis project Ga0308163, IMG submission 201037) | Phyllosphere microbial communities from UC Gill Tract Community Farm, Albany, California, United States - DLSLT.R1 | ecosystem: Host-associated > Plants > Phyllosphere > Unclassified | place: USA... | reverse complement strand
AGATTCTGAGATTCTGAGATTCTGAGATTCTGAGATTCTGAGATTCTGAGATTCTGAGATTCTGAGATTCTGAGATTCTGAGATTCTGAGATTCTGAGATTCTGAGATTCTGAGATTCTGAGATTCTGAGATTCTAATAAATTTACTGCGTAAATTTATTACCTGCAAGTCTGCAAATAAAAAAAGCCTCTTCAAAAGAAGAGGCTTTAGTACTCAGAGCGGGACTTGAACCCGCACGAACATTGCTGTTCACTGGATTTTAAGTCCAGCGTGTCTACCAATTTCACCATCCGAGCATTGTATGGTCTTAGAGCGAAAAACGGGGCTCGAACCCGCGACCTCGACCTTGGCAAGGTCGCGCTCTACCAACTGAGCTATTTTCGCATTTTCAAATTCTATTTAAGAACTGCAACACTTGATTTGTTTCGTATTGCGAGTGCAAATTTAGGACATTTATTCAATTACACAAGCGTTTTTTCAAAAAAAAATCCACTTATTTTATAACATTCTGATAACCTAAACTTTAAAATTGAAAATTTTTAGAATTTATTTTTTAACCAACATTCTTTTGATCTCATTCAGCTTCATCAATGCTTCTACTGGTGTAATTGCATTAATATCGAGACTCAAAATTTCTTCTTTTATCTCTTCCAACAAAGGATCATCTAGATTAAAGAAACTCATCTGCATTTCATCATTAGCAGATTTTATTCCGTTTAAAGCATCGCTTGAATGATTCTTTTCTAATTTCTTTAAAAGCTTTTGTGCTTTCGAAATAACCAACTGAGGCATTCCAGCCATTTTTGCAACGTGAATTCCAAAACTATGCGCACTTCCCCCTTTTACCAGTTTTCTAACAAAAAGAACAGTGTCTTTTAATTCTTTTACCGCCACATTAAAATTCTGGATTCTTGGCATTGATTCTGTCATTTCATTCAGCTCATGATAATGCGTTGCAAAAAGCGTTTTTGCTCTTCCTGGATGCTCGTGCAAAAATTCAGCAATTGCCCAAGCAATCGAGATTCCGTCGTATGTACTTGTTCCTCGTCCAATCTCATCTAACAACACTAAACTTCTGTCTGAAATATTATTCAAAATCGAAGCCGTTTCGTTCATTTCAACCATAAAAGTAGATTCTCCCATAGAGATATTATCTGAAGCTCCAACCCTAGTAAAAATCTTATCTACAATTCCCATTCTAACGCTATCAGCAGGGACAAAACTTCCCATTTGAGCCAAAAGCACAATTAGAGCTGTTTGTCTCAAAATCGCCGACTTACCCGACATGTTTGGCCCAGTAATCATAATAATCTGCTGCGTTTCTCTATCCAAGAAAACATCATTGGCAATATATGGAGTTCCAACAGGCAATTGCTTTTCGATCACAGGATGTCTTCCGTTTTTGATATCCAATTCAAATGTATCATCGATTTCTGGACACACATATTGATTTTCTACAGCCATTTGCGTAAACGAACACAAACAATCCAGTTGCGCAATTAAATATGCGTTCATTTGAACTGGCTTGATATACGTTCCAATCCACGCCACTAATTGTTCAAAAAGCTCACTTTCTATTTTATAGATCTTTTCTTCTGCTCCTAAAATTTTGGTTTCGTATTCTTTTAATTCTTCGGTAATATAGCGCTCTGCATTTACCAAAGTCTGTTTACGAATCCATTCTTCTGGAACTTTATCTTTATGGGTATTTCTAACCTCAATATAATATCCAAAAACATTGTTAAAGGAAATCTTCAATGAAGAAATTCCTGTTCTTTCCGATTCTCTTTTTTCAATTCCTTCTAAAAATTCTTTTCCTGAAGTTGAAATCGCACGCAGTTCATCCAGTTCTTCATTTATTCCTGCTGCTATTGCATTTCCTTTTGAGATTGCAACTGGCGCATCTTGATTTAAAGTCGTTTTAATTTTTTCACGAAGCAAATCACACGCATGCAAACTATCGCCGATAACTTTCACCGCTTCTTGAGGACTTTCCAGCGCTAATGTCTTAATTGGAATAATTGCATCTAAAGATTCTTTTAAATACACTATTTCACGAGGCGAAACTTTCCCTGCAGCTATTTTAGAAATCAAACGTTCTAAATCTGAAATCTGTTTAATCTGATATTGGATATTATGCAGAATTTCAGGATTTGATTTTAAATAAGCCACAACCTCATGTCGCCCTTTTATTTTATTAGCATCTTTTAAAGGCAATGCCAACCAACGTTTCAACAAACGTCCCCCCATTGGAGAAAGTGTTTTATCGATAACATCCAAAAGCGTAACTGCATTTGGATTATAACTATGATACAATTCTAAGTTTCGAATAGTAAAGCGATCCATCCACACATAAGCATCTTCTGCAATACGCTGGATTGCCGTAATATGCTGCACACGATTATGCTGTGTCTCGGATAAATAATATAAAATTGCTCCAGAAGCAATAATCCCTTCTTTTAATTCTTCAACACCAAATCCTTTTAAGGAATTGGTCTGAAAATGCTTTGTTAAGGTTTCTAAAGCATAATCTTCTTTATAGATCCAATCTTCTAGGTAGAAACTATGAAAATCTTCTCCAAAAGCAGTTTTAAAATCATTCTTATTATTCTTTGGAACCAAAACCTCGCTTGGGTTAAAGTTCTGCAACAATTTGTCAATATATTCTGCATTTCCTTGAGCCGTTAAAAACTCTCCTGTCGAAACATCTAAAAATGAAATTCCGATATTTTTATTAGCAAAATAAACAGATGCTAAGAAGTTATTTGATTTTGAATGCAAAACCTCGTCATTCAAAGAAACTCCAGGAGTTACAAGTTCTGTCACCCCTCTTTTTACAATTGTTTTGGTCATTTTTGGATCTTCCAGCTGATCACAGATCGCAACACGAAGCCCAGCTTTAACCAATTTTGGCAAATAAGTATTAACAGAATGATGCGGAAACCCAGCAAGCGCCGTTTCTGTATCAGATCCTGCACCTCTTTTTGTTAATGTTATTCCTAAAATCTTAGAAGCTCTAATGGCGTCTTCTCCAAAGGTTTCATAAAAATCTCCTACTCTGAAAAGCAGACATGCATCAGGATATTTAGCCTTGATTTCGTTGTACTGTTTCATTAAAGGTGTTTCCTTAACCACTTTCTCTTTAGCTGCCAAATTGTAATGTTTTAAATGAAAAATTAAGACAGCGAATTTATGCTTTTTTAGCCGCATATAAAAAGCTTCAAAAATTAAAATATTTTAAGAATTTTTTAGGTTGTAGTATAAGATTTTTATATAGCTTTGTTTATCATTAAAAAAGACCCTTAAAGATGAAAAAAATAATCTTATTCGCTATGTTAGCTGTAGCTGGTATTACAGCTACTAATGCACAAACAACTAAAAAAGCTAAAGCGGCTAAAGTTGCTAAAGTTGAAGGAGCAGGAATGCTTTTTGAAACAGAAACTATTGATTACGGAACTATCGCTCACAATGCTGATGGAAAACGTGAATTCGTTTTTGTTAACAACGGAACTAAGCCACTAATCATTACTAACACTACAGGATCTTGCGGATGTACTGTTCCAACTACTCCAAAAGAACCAATTGCTCCAGGAGCTAAAGGTGTTATTGGTGTAAAATATGCTACTGATAGAGTTGGTGCTTTTACAAAAACTGTAACCGTAACTTCTAACGCAGAAGGACAACCTACAAAAATCCTTACTATTAAAGGTACTGTTTTACCAGATCCAGTAAAAAGCTAATCTGAAAAACATTTAAAATAATCAAAAAGCTTCCTTATCTTTGGAAGCTTTTTTTATGACTACAATTCAAAAACAATGAGAAAACTCGAAAACAGCGAACTAGACCGTAAATCGATAGAAGATTTTAAAAAATCGGAGAAAACACCTTTAATATTAGTTTTAGACGATATTAGAAGTCTGCACAATATTGGCTCCGTATTTAGAACTGCTGATGCGTTTTTGATTGAAAAAATAATCCTATGCGGAATCACCGCAACTCCTCCAAATAAGGAAATCCATAAAACTGCTCTTGGCGCAACCGAAACTGTTGCTTGGGAACATCATGAAAATGTTCTAGAAGTTATTGAGAACTTAAAGAAACAAAATGTTCTGACAATGGCTATCGAACAAGTTGAAAGCTCTATTTTTCTTCAAGATTTTAAAATCGAAAAAGACCAAAAGTATGCTTTAGTTTTTGGAAATGAAGTTTATGGCGTTTCGCAAGAAGCTGTTGCAATCTGTGATGGCTGTATTGAAATTCCGCAACTGGGAACTAAACACTCTCTAAACATTTCTGTAAGCGCTGGAATTGTGGTTTGGGATTTATTTCAAAAAATGAACTGGCCAGAATAAAAACAATCCATTTTTATTAAAAAAGTGTGATTTTACAATATTTTTAAGCCTTAAAATGTTAGAAATGTAAATATATTTTTTTATTATTATAAAATTGATACTTTTATAAAATGAAAAATAATCATTTCTTAAAAGCATCTTTTTTATTCATTTTACTGCTGTCCGGTTTTATTGGATCTGCACAACAATATACTTCAATTCCCGATTCTAATTTCGAACAAGCTTTAATCGATTTAAATATTGATAGTGGCACTATTGATGGTCAAGTTCTAACTGCAAATATTATTAATCTGAAGACATTAGTGCTACAAGGAAAAAATATTTCAGATCTAACCGGAATAGAAAACTTTACAAATCTGGAATATTTAGACTTAGGTGCAATTAATAATGATCCTAATAGGAATAACAAGATCAGCTATTTAAATATCACTAAAAATACAAAGCTAAAGCTTCTAAGCTGCAACTTCAACAATCTAACCAGTCTTGATTTATCAAAAAACACCAATCTAACCGAACTACATTTGGAAGGAAACAAATTAAGCAGCATAAACATCTCTAAGAATATACTTTTAACAGTCTTGAATTGCGGTAGTAATAATCTTGCAAATTTAGATATAACTCAAAATACAGCCTTAAAAAGTCTATATTTCGATAGAAACAAATTAGCAGATATCGATTTATCAAACAATACAGCATTACTCTATTTATCTTGCATCAACAATCAATTAACGAACCTTAACATCAGTAAAAACATTAAATTAGAAATATTATGTTGCAATTTCAATAAATTAACTACTCTAGATGTTAGCCAAAACACCATTATTCAAAGCATAATGTGTGATTTTAATCAACTTACAAGTTTTGATGTTAGCAATAATCCAATATTAAAAACTTTAAATTTAAACAGCAATAGAATAAGCGTTTTAGATATTTCCAAAAATCTTCAATTGTTTATGGTAGGCGCTTCTAGTAACCAACTAACCAGCATCGATGTAACGAAACATTTAAGTTTAAACAATTTAAATATAAGCAGTAATCCAATATCCAGTCTAGATGTTACAAACAATGGCGCTTTAGAGAGATTATATTTTAGTTCGACAAAGATTCCCAATATTGATACTTCTAAAAACCCCAAACTAACACAGTTATATTGTTCTAACACATTATTAACTTCTTTAGATGTTTCTAAAAATCCTGAGTTAATAAGCTTTATTTGCAATAGCAATTCATTAACTTCTTTGAATTTAAAAAACGGAAACAATACTCTACTTAATAATTTAAGTTTTGTCTCCAACCCAAGCCTTAGCTGCATTCAAGTAGATAACGCAAATTATTCTAATGCCAATTGGTCTGCTTACAAAGACAATACAGCTACTTATTCTAACGATTGCAGTAAATTTTCGGCTGTTGGACCGCCAGTAATTAAAGCTACTGGTGATCAATTATACTGTCCTCAAAGCACTATAAAAATTGTAACAGACGTAACCATAACAAACGATCCTTCTGAAACTGGAACCGAAGCCATTTATATTCAAATTTCTTCTGGATATTCTAGCGGTCTTGACAAGCTTGTACTTTTAAATCCTACAGCACATTCCAACATTACCACAAGTTGGGACGCTGTGGCAGGAAAACTAACATTATCTAGTTCGACTGCTGGAACTGATATTTTATATTCCGATTTTGTTGCTGCTATTAAAGATGTTGCCTTTACAAATTCTTCTGCAACAGCTTCTGGAATCAGGACATTTTCTATTACAATGGGTAAAGCAAATTACTTGCCCTATACACAACATTATTACGAATATGTTCCAAGTATCGGAATAACATGGACAGCGGCAAGAGATGCGGCAGCGGTTCGTACTTATTATGGTCTTCAAGGTTATTTAGCCACTATATTATCTGCTGATGAAGCAAAACTAATTGGCGAGCAAGCTTCTGGAACGGGATGGATTGGAGGAAGCGACGCTGAAATAGAAGGCGTCTGGAAATGGGTTACTGGTCCTGAAACAGGAACTATTTTTTGGAATGGAAGCGCAAATGGTTCAACGCCAAATTATGCTTTTTGGAACACAGGCGAACCCAACCAGCAAGGCGATGAAGACTATGCACACATTACACAGCCTGGTGTAGGAATACGAGGTTCTTGGAACGACTTATCAAATACAGGAGATACCTCTGGGGATTATCAACCAAAAGGATATGTGGTAGAATATGGCGGAATGCCAGGAGAAACTCCTTTACAGATTGCAACCAGTACCAAAATCACCATTCCTGTGGCAACACCGGCCAGTAATCTGAGTCCCGTTTGCGATTCAGGAAGTTTTACTCTTACCGCAACCGCCAATGCTGGCACGATTAAATGGTACGATGCCGCTACAGGAGGAAATTTATTAGGCACAGGAAACACCTACACTACTCCATCAATAAGTACAACTACCACTTATTACGTTGATGCAGGCTGCGAATTAAACCGAAAATCGATAACTGCAACTGTAAATACAACTCCTGCAACTCCTATTGCAGAACAAGACATTTATACTAATTGCGGACCAGGAGTTTTAACCATTAAGGCAACTTCAAATGTTGGCTCTATAAATTGGTACACTTCAGCAACTGGAGGAACAAGTATTTATGCGGGAACCACTTTTACAACTCCTACAATTTCGTCAAATACAACTTATTATGCCGAAGCATCAAATAATGGATGCATAAACCCAACGAGAACGCCAATAAATATCGAGATTTACACACCACCAGCAGTTACTGATGAGACTTTGCCATTATGCGAATTTAAGACCATAACATTAGATGCTGGAATTTATGGAATGAGTTATTTATGGTCAAATGGAGCTACAACTCAAACTACTACTGTTAACACAGGCGGAAAATATACAGTCGCTGTTACAAGTCCATCTCCTGAAAATTGTACGAGTACAAAAACAATAATGGTCGAAGAGCATAAAATTCCTCAAATTGCAAGAGTTTATGTTGAAGGAACTAGAGCTATTATCTATCCTGTAAAAGCAGAAGATTATTATGAATATTCTGTAGACGGAGTCAATTTTCAAGATTCTACTATTTTCTACGGTGTTCCTGGCGGACTACAAACTGCGTATGCACGAGAAAAAAGTGGTTGCGGACAAAATACCAAACCATTTGTAGTGCTTGTTTTTCCTCCCTTTTTCACACCAAACAACGACACTTACAATGATGTTTGGGAAGTCACTGGAATGGAAAATTATCCTCAGGCAGTTGTTACAATTTTTGATCGCTACGGAAAATTAATAGCACAATTAAGCCGCTTCAGAATGACTTGGGACGGTACCTTAAATCAGGTTCCGCTTCCTGCTTCAGATTATTGGTATGCTTTAAAAGTAGATGATTCAATGCCAATTTTAAGAGGGCATTTTACTTTGAAAAGATAGTTTTTAATGAGAGAATATGTCAATTTGATAATTAGATAATTAAAAAAGACATCTCCACAAAATTATCTAATTGACACATTATCTCATTATCTCATTATCTCATTATCTCATTATCTCATTATCTCATTATCTCATTATCTCATTATCTCATTATCTCATTATCTCATTATCTCAATTAATTAAGCTTCTTCTTAATTTCATTCAGTATATAAAGATAATCTTCGTGTTTTTTTACAAAATCTCGATCTGAAACATCAATGATCAAAACATTCAAATCGGTTTGAGATTTTATATATTCCAAATAGCCATTATTGATTTTATCTAAATAGGATGCTTCAATATTCTGTTCGTAAATACGTCCGCGTTTTTTTATATTTTGAAGCAGTCGCTCGGTATTCTGATACAAATAAACATATAAATCTGGTTTTGGCATTTCTTTATAAATAATATCAAACAGATTTCTATACAAACGATACTCATCTTCTGCAAGCGTTATTTTTGCAAAAATCAAAGATTTAAAAATATGATAATCGGCAACTATAAAATCTTTAAACAAATCAAATTGCGCCAAATCATCAGCCAATTGCTGATAACGGTCCGCTAAAAAAGACATTTCCAAAGGAAACGCATATCTATTTTGATCTTTATAAAATTTGGGCAAAAACGGATTATCTGCAAATCGTTCTAAAACAGTTTTTCCGTTAAAATCTTCGGCAATTTTATGCACCAAAGTAGTTTTTCCTGCACCGATATTCCCTTCAAAAGCAACATAATTAAACTGATTTAAAGGAATTTTTGCAATCGGACTTTTCAGATTCTGCACAACTGTACAAACACTATCGTCTGGAGTTAGAGCAATCAATTCGGGAATTGTTTTTTGTAAAATTGGATGTTTCCAGCTTAATTTTAAATCCTGCATCGGAAGCAAAACAAAATTCCTGTTTTGCATTAGCGGATGCGGGACTTGAAGTTTTTCTGTATCGATTATTTCGTTATCAAAAGCAATCAAATCAACATCAATAATTCTAGACTGATACCCTTCTTGATTCAAACGGATTCTTCCTAATTCCTTTTCGACTTTTAAAATTTGATTTAATACTTTTTGTGCAGATGAATTGGTATGCAAAAGAAGTGCACAATTATAAAATGCATCACTTTCAAACCCCCACGCAGGAGTTTCGTAAAGTTTTGAAACCTCAATAACAGTCCCCACATTTTGATGTATCAAATCAATACAATTTTGAATGTTTTCTAGTCTGCTGCCTTGGTTGCTGCCTATCGATAAAACGACTTGATGCTGTAATTTCATAATTAATGCAAATTAACTAAAACTATTTTAGAATTAACCAATATATTTGTGAAACGACGTCTCAAATCCAATGCTAAATTTAGATGTCTAGTTTGTAACATTTTGCCCTTTTTTGCTACTTATTAAAAAAATATACATATGAAGTTTTTAGGAAATGTAATTGCCACAGTTATTGGTATTTTTGTTTTTATTATGCTCTTCTTTTTTGGAGTAATCTTTATCGGAGTTGTTTTTGGCGGTGACGACAGTGTTTCCGTTAAATCTAATTCGGTTATTGAATTAAATTTAAAAGAAATTAAAAACGATTACGCAGGAAAATATAAAGATCCATGGGTAACTCGTTTTTCTGAACAAAAAGGCATTGGTTTAACCGATGTAATTAATGCAATTGAAGCTGCAAAAACAGACGATAACATCAAAGGAATTTCGATCTTAAATGACGAATCGTCTCTTGGCCTTGCACAATATAAAGATTTAAGAAATGCTTTAGAAAGCTTCAAAAAATCAGGGAAATATATCTGGGCTTATGCCAATACGTATTCGCAAAAAGAATATTACTTAAATTCTGTTGCCAATACCATTTATCTAAATCCAGCTGGAGATTTAGATTTTAAAGGGCTTTCTTCTGAAGTTATGTTTTTCAAAGATTTTCAAGATAAATCTGGAATTCATATGGAGGTAATACGTCACGGAAAATACAAAAGTGCTGTTGAACCCTTCTTAGACAATAAAATGAGCGATGCCAATAGAGAGCAGATTACTGCACTTTTAAACTCTATTTGGGCTATCGTTTCAGCGGATATTTCAAAAAGCAGAAATATTCCCTTACCAAAATTAAACGAAATTGCAAATGGTCTTTTGGCTCGAACTCCAGAAATGGCAAAACAACAGCATTTAGTAGATATTGTTGCTTACGAAGATGTTTATCATGATGCCATTAGAAAAGTTCTAAAAGTAGACAAAGATGAAGATTACAACAAAATTTCAATCTCAGACTATACTCAAAATCATGTAACAACAGCTTTAGCCGATACTTCAAGCGATCAGATTGCTATTATTTACGCTCAAGGCGAAATTGGAAGCGGTGAAGGAGATGTAAATACAATTGGAGAAGGTTCTATGCGCCGCTCTTTGCAGGAAGCTAGAAAAAATGATGATGTTAAAGCAATTGTCCTTAGAATTGATAGTCCAGGCGGAAGTGCGCTAACTTCTGATTTAATCTGGAGGGAAATTGAAATTACTAAAAAAGTTAAACCAGTTGTGGTTTCTATGGGTAATTATGCAGCTTCTGGCGGTTATTATATTGCCTGCAACGCCAATAAAATTTTTGCTGAAAACAACACCATTACAGGATCTATTGGAGTTTTTGGAATGCTTCCAAATTTTAGTCCATTGGCAAACAAATTAGGAATAAATTCCGAACAAGTTAAAACGCACGAAAACTCAGCAAACTACAGTCCGTTTGTGCCTGTTGATGAAAAATTTAAAGCTTTCACTTTAGAAGGAGTTGAAAAAGTATACAACACTTTTGTAACTCATGTTGCAGAAGGTAGAAAAATGACTTTTGCACAAGTCGATTCAATTGCGCAAGGTCGAGTTTGGTCAGGAACTGAAGCTCTAAAAATTGGTTTGGTGGATAAAATTGGCGGATTGAATGATGCGATCGCTGAAGCAGCTAAAATTGCTAAAGTAAAAAAATACAGCACTCAGAATTATCCTGAATACGAAAAAACACTTAACGATTTACTATCAAATCTTCCTTTTGCAAAATCGAAAGAAGCTTTCATAAAAGAAGAAATCGGCGAAGAAAACTATCTTCTTATCGAACAGGTTAAGAAATTTCAAAAACAAAAAGGAGTACAAGCGATCTTGCCCTACGGAATCAATATTTATTAATTGAATTAAAGATGAATAAAGCAATTCTTTTTTTAACGGTTTTGTTTTGGAGTTTCATAAATGCTCAAGACAAAAAAGAAATCTCCTTCAAGGAAACACCAGCTATATTAAAGATTAACAACGATCAGATTTTTGGTACGCTGACAACTCCAGATTTGACTAAAAAATTTCCAGTTGCTTTAATCATTGCAGGTTCTGGCCCAACAGATAGAAATGGAAATAATCCGATGATGAAAAACAATTCGCTGAAAATGCTGGCAGAAGCTTTGGCTAAAAACGGAATTGCATCTTTGCGATATGATAAAAGGGCTATAGGAGAAAGTAAAGCAGCAGGAGGATCTGAAGGCAGTCTGGTTTTTGAAAATTACATTCAAGATGCCAAAAGCTGGATTAATTACTTGAAACAAGACAAGCGTTTTTCTAAAATAATCATAATTGGTCATAGTGAAGGTTCTTTAATTGGAATGGTCGCCAGTGGAAAAGCAGACAAATTCATTTCGATTGCAGGAGCAGGCGAACCAGCAGATCAAATTCTAAAAACACAGATTGGGGCAAAATCAATGAAACAGCTAAACGATATGACTTTTCCGATTATCGATAGTTTAAAAAACGGATTTGAGGTAAAAAAAATTGATCCAATGCTGAATTCTCTTTTCAGGCCAAGCATTCAACCCTATTTGATTTCTTGGTTTAAATACAATCCGCAGACCGAAATACAAAAACTTACTATTCCTGTTTTGATCTTACAAGGAAATAATGATATTCAAATTGCAGTAAAAGATGCAGAGAATTTAAAACAAGCCAACAAAAATTCAGATTTGCAGATTATTGACAAAATGAATCATATCATGAAAATTGTTGATGGCAATCAGGAAGCTAATTTAGCAACCTACAACAATGAAACACTTCCTATTTCTGAAGTCTTGGTTGAGAAAATCGTTTCATTTATTCAGAAATAATAAAATAAATTCACTTAAAAATCCGTTTTGAAAGTATTTCTTAACGGATTTTTTTTATTTAACATTTTAATAAAATTCTTACATTTTTAAGAAAACTTTATCTGCAAACTGTAGTAAAAAAAACTATTTTTGCAGGAGTCGATTTTAAAAAGTTAACCCTCAAATCTATTAATATATGCTAAAAAAAGTTTTAAAAATAAGTGCCATAGTCATTGTGGTATTTGTTGCTGCCTTATTTGCCATTCCGTTTTTGTTTAAAGACCAAATCAAGGCTAAAATCGTTGAAGCTATCAATGAAAGTGTTGATGCTAAAGTAAGTTTTACAGATGCCGATCTAAGTTTATTCAAAAATTTTCCAAACGCAACGGTTGGAATCGAGAAATTAGTTATCATCAACAAGGCTCCTTTTGAAGGTGATACATTGGTTTCTTTAGGAGAATTGAATTTAAAAATGAGCGTTAAAGAACTTTTCAAAGGAAAAGATGAGCCTTTAAGCATTCAGGGAATCAGTTCTACAAACGGATTAATAAACATTATTTTCAATAAAGATGGTGTAGGAAACTTCGATATTGCCTTAAAAGACAAAAAAGAAGATAAAAAAGACGAAGCAAGCAAACCACTTGCACTTAAAATTCAAAACTATAAAATTGAGAATTTTACTTTTAGATACATCGATCAAGGTTCTAAAATTAAAATGGTAATTGACAGTTTAAACCACGAAGGAACTGGAGATTTCACCAATTCAAAATTAGATCTGACAACAAAATCTACTGCAAAAGTTTCATTAGACATGGATAAAATGAATTACATGAAAAATGTAAAACTAACTTTAGACGCAGTTCTTGGAATTGATTTAGAGAAGAGCAAATATACTTTCAAAGAAAATAAAGCTTTAATCAATCAACTGCCTTTAGAATTTGACGGATTTATCCAAATGGCTGAAAAAGCTCAGATTTACGATTTGAAATTCAAAACTCCTACTTCATCGTTTACTAACTTCTTAGGTTTAATTCCTTCGGCGTACGCATCTAGTTTAGAAGGTGTAAAAACGACTGGAGATTTTACGGTAAATGGTTTTGCAAAGGGTGAATTGACAGATACGACAGTTCCTAAATTTAATATCGAAATTGCATCAAACAACTCTTCTTTCCAATATCCAAACCTTCCAAAATCAGTTCAGAATATTGTAATTGATACGAAAATCATTAACGAAACCGGAATCTTAAATGATACTTACGTTAATTTAGATAAGTTATCTTTTAGAATTGACCAGGATGTTTTTAATGCTAAAGCAAATATCAAAAACATCACTGTAAATCCAATTGTTGATGCGGCTTTAAAAGGAACAATCAACTTAGCTAATCTTTCAAAAGCCTATCCAATTAAAATGGATAAGCCCTTGGCAGGTATTTTAAAAGCTGACGTAACAACCAATTTTGATATGGCTTCTGTAGAAAAAAGCCAATACCAAAACATAAAAAATGCTGGTACAATGAGTTTGTCAGGATTTAAATATACTGATGAAAACAATAAAGCAATGAACATCAGTACAGCATTGGTCGAATTTAATCCAAGCAAAATCAATTTAAAACAATTTGATGCTACAACTGGAAAAAGTGATATTAGCATTAACGGAGTTTTAGAAAATTTCTATGGTTTTATGTTTAAAAAACAAGAGCTAAGAGGAAACTTCAATATGAGTTCGAACCAATTGGCTGTTGATGATTTTATGACTGCTGGCGAGCCTGCGAAAGAAGAAACCAAAACTCCAGCAAAACCAGCAGATGCGATGAAGATTCCTGCTTTCTTAAATTGCACATTGAATGCTAAAGCAACTACAGTTTTGTATGACAATCTAAAACTAAAAGATGTTTCTGGAAGACTGATTATTAAAGATGAAAAAGCAACTCTTGAAAACTTTAAAACTAATATCTTTGGGGGATCAATTGGTCTTAACGGAGCGGTTTCTACAAAAGAAAAAGTACCTACGTTTGATATGAACTTAGGATTCAATCAAGTTGATATTGCACAGACTTTTACACAGTTGGATATGATGAAAAAAATCGCTCCAATTGCGGGAATCATCAACGGAAAATTAAATTCGACTATCAAATTGAATGGTAATTTGGATGCAAAAGAATTGACTCCAGATCTTAAATCAATTTCAGGAGATTTATTAGGCCAATTATTATCAACTACAGTAAATGCTAAAAATTCAACTGTTTTAAATTCGCTTACTTCAAATGTTAAGTTTTTAGATTTGAACAAATTAAATCTAAATGATCTGAAAATGGCATTAACGTTTGACAACGGAAAAGTAAATGTAAAACCATTCGACATTAAGTATCAAGATATAAAAGCTACAGTTGGCGGAACTCACGGTTTTGACCAAACCATGAATTACACGATTAAATTTGATGTTCCTGCTAAATATTTAGGAACTGAAGCTAATAATTTAATTGCAAAATTATCTCCTGCTGATGCTGCAAAATTGGATAACATCCCAATTAATGCTGCTTTAACTGGTAACTTTTCAAATCCTAAAATCAGTACCGATATGAAAGCCGCTGTAAGCAATTTGACTACACAATTGGTTAATCAGCAAAAAGAAAAGCTGACTCAAAAAGGAACTTCTGCACTTACTGATTTGATTAATAAAAATACAAAAGCAAAAGATACTACTCAGGCTGCAAAAACTGAAAAAGAGCAAAAAACTCAAGAAGTGACTAAAAAAGCTAGTGATTTATTGAATGGATTGTTTAAGAAGAAAAATCCATAAAAAAAGATGTAAGATGCTCAGATTCTAAGATACTGAGCTTCTCTAAAGCTTAAAAACTTAGATTATCTGTATCTTAGAAACTTAGCATTTAAAAAAAATCCTGTTCGAATGAACAGGATTTTTTGCTTTTATATTGCTCTTGAATAAAAATTTAATCTACCGTTATTCAAAATTGAATTTATTGTTTTTATATATTGTTTTTTCGTGTAGAGATTGACATCTATTCCAATACTGCAATTGTCATACGGTTCATATTTTTTCAAATTAGACACAGAAAACAATCCAATAGTTGGTGTATGTACCGAGCTTGATAAATGCATAATTCCGCTATCAGCACCAATAAACAAATCTGCATTTGCAATAACAGATCCTATTTCTCGAATATCTTTACTGTAAAATGTTGGTGCTTTAAATCCAATTTGCGACACATTCTCTACAGGTAAAATCTCAATAATATTATAGTCTTTATACTCTGAAGTAAGTTGAGAATAAAATTTTTCCCACCATTCTTCCGAAAGGCATTTTGTTCCTGTTGCATACGTAAAAATACAAATCGTCTTTTTATCGTTATTCGTCAGCTCCCCTAATATCTTTCTGCCTTCTGCAATTTCAGAAGCCGATAATTTAAGTTCTAAAGGAGCAATTATTTTATTACTATTTGTTGGTAATCTCAGTTTTGAAAGATAATTGCGAAAATTATAAACAGGATATTTTGCAATATGTTCAAAATCACTTTTATGCCCTATTTCTTCTTCATTTGAATCTCCAAAAAACTTGTATTTAGCATTTGAAAATTGAACTGCTAATCGGCCGGAAGATGAGTTTTGATCTACATTAATCGCTAAGTCATAAGGTGTTTTCTTTAATGAAATCCAAACTTTTGAATAGGCCACCAAACTTTTAAAGGGTTTTTTAGGCAGATGAATTATTTTGTCAACAGTATCGTATTTTTCAAAAATAATTGGAGCCAACGTTCCTTTTACAAACAAATCAATTTTACAGTTTGGAAACATTTCAGACACTTCTTGAACAAGAGGTGTAATTAACAAAAGGTTTCCTAATCTTCCATTTGGTCTACAGATCAGAACTTTTTTTATCTCACTTTTATCGACCAAAATAAAATCGTCCTGCATATTTGTCTTTCCAACATTCTTAGTCAGATTCCGCATTATGCTACGTCTGTGTACGTTTATTTTGCTTAAAACACTCATTTATGGAATAATTTATTGATTATAAAATCTTAATTAAATTTTAGAAATAGTGGCAGTCTCAAATCTACCTTCTTTTATTATCTAAAAATAAATTCTTCCAATAAGCATTTGTTACAAAATTGTAACCAAATGTATCATCATTTACACCTTTTTACGTTTTGGAATTGAGCTAAAATTACAATAAATTATCACAGAATTAACAAATTAATAGACTATTATGCAATAAACATCGACAACTCCTTAGAAAACCTAGACATTTATTGAGACAACATACCCTTCAGAACCGCGAATATTAAAAACTGTACCGTTCTCAAATAGCAGATATTGACCCTTAATTCCAGTTAATTTTCCAATGAAAGAAGGCGTTTTATCAAGGTTTAAACTGTTCACTTTTGTTGGATAACTCAACACGGGATACTGAAGTTCGTAAACATCATTTTTTTCAGCATAAAAGTAATCTCTAACTTCTGTTGGAATTAAAGTTTCAATTTTTGCTTTCTCAGCAATTAAATCAAAACTTTCAACAGAGTTTTGCAACATTTTTCTCCAATTGGTCTTGTCTGTATAATGGTCTTTTAATGCGACTTCTGTTATTCCTGCCAAATATCGGTTTGGAACCTCAACAATTGCAATCGCTTGAGAAGCACCTTGATCGATCCAACGAGTTGGAACTTGCGATTTGCGAGTCACTCCTACTTTTATTTCGCAAGCCGAAGCCAAATACACAACGTGTGGTTTCAATTGCGCTTTTGATTCATATTCTAAATCTCTATCTGCAATTCCTAAATGCGCTGTGCTCAATTCTGGCCTCATAATCCAATCTCCTACTGCAGGGCTTGAATAAAAACATTCATAGCAAAAACCTTGACGGTATATTTTTTTCTTTTTACCGCAATTTAAACATTGGCAGCCCACAAAATTGATTTCAATTTCTTTATCTAATAATTGGTTTACATTTAAAAAACTATCTTCAAAAACCAAATAATATTGAATTGGACTTCCAAGTTCTGTTTGCATTTTTGTGAGTACACCTTGATATTGCATTCGTATTTTTTATTTATAAATTGCTGATTTAGAATTCTCAAAAGATTTAAAGTTTTTTGTGTTAAAATTCGACTTATTAGGTAGAATCTTTACCTTAAATCGAATGGTTTATTACAAAAAAATATTATTTTTGATATGAAGACAAAGTTACTATTTGTCTATCGATATTCAAATTTTAAGTTTTTTGTTTTGCACAGATTGTAAGATTTAAAACCTAAAATCAGTTAACTAAAAAACAAATTCATGCCTTTATCTATTATCAATTCGTTTGCATCTTGGGTCCTTAAACAAAGGATTCATCAAATAGAGCTTTTTTTAAAATACCCAAATGAAGTTCAGGAAGAATTATTGCACAACTTATTGACGGCATCTGAAAATACAGTTATTGGAAAACAATATGATTTCTCGAGTATTAACTCTTATCAAACCTTTGCAGAGAGAGTTCCAATTGCGACTTATGAAGAATTACAACCGCTAATCGAACGTACGCGTTTAGGCGAGCAAAATGTTTTTTGGGAAACTCCAATTAAATGGTTTGCCAAATCTAGCGGAACTACAAATGCAAAAAGTAAATTTATTCCAGTAAGTAACGAAGCTTTAGAAGATTGCCATTATAAAGGCAGTAAAGATCTTTTGTGTCTTTATTTGAATAATAATGAGGATTCTGAATTGTTTTTGGGAAAAAGCCTTCGTTTAGGAGGAAGTTCTCAGATTTACGAAAACAACAATACTTTCTTTGGAGATTTATCGGCAATTCTGATTGAAAACATGCCTATTTGGGCTGAATTCAGCAGTACGCCAAGCAGCAAAACTTCATTGATGAGCGAATGGGAAACTAAAATCGCTGCCATTATCAATGAAACCAAAAACGAAAATGTAACCAGTTTTGCAGGAGTTCCATCTTGGATGCTGGTTTTAATGAATAAAGTTTTAGAAAACACGGGCAAGCAAAGTTTATTAGAACTTTGGCCAAATCTGGAAGTGTATTTTCACGGAGGTGTAAGTTTTTCTCCTTATAAAGAACAGTACAAGAAAATTTTACCAAGTAAAGATTTTAAATATTATGAAATCTACAACGCTTCGGAAGGTTTTTTTGCTATTCAGGATTTAAATAACTCAAGCGATTTATTGTTAATGCTGGATTATGGAATCTTCTATGAATTTATTCCGATGGACACTTTTGGAACTCCAAACCAAAAAGTAATTCGTCTAGCAGATGTAGAATTGAATAAAAATTACGCCATCGTAATCACTACAAACTCTGGCTTATGGCGTTATTTAATTGGTGATACGGTTCGTTTCACTTCTTTAAATCCGTACCGAATTAGAGTTACCGGAAGAACCAAACACCACATCAATGTTTTTGGTGAAGAATTAATGGTTGAGAATACAGATCAGGCAATTGCCAAAGCTTGCCTGATTACACAAACCGAAGTGATTGATTACACTGTTGCTCCTATTTTTATGCAGGATAAAGAAAAAGGCGCTCATGAATGGATGATTGAATTCAAGAAAAATCCTGCCGATGTTGGTCTTTTCCAAAAAGTTCTGGATGAAACCTTGCAAACCCTAAATTCTGACTACGAAGCAAAGCGTTACAACAACATGACTTTAAATCCTTTGGTGATTAATGTTGCTCGTGAAAATCTTTTTTATGATTGGCTAAAAGAAAGAGACAAATTGGGCGGTCAGCATAAGATTCCGAGATTATCGAATCAGAGAGATTATTTGGAGCAATTGAAAGAAATGTGTTAATTTATATCTAGTCATTTGATAAGGAAAGTTTTATCTAACAGAGAAATTGATCTTAAAATTTTAATTGGTCTCTTTTTAATTCTTATTTTTAGTTGCTGTTCTCATTCAAAGTTTGGAAGTGATGAGGCTGAACTTGAATTAAAAGATGCTCTTGAAAATCCACGCAAGGACAATTTTGTTGATAACAAAAAATTACTGATTAACGACGGCCAAACAGCTATCAAAATTGCAGAACCTATTCTTTTTGAGATTTATGGTGAAGATAAAATCAAACATCAAAAGCCTTACGAAGTACATCTAATTAATAATCATTATGTTATTAACGGAACTTTATTATTGGGAGAAGAAGGCGGAACATTTTTAATTATAATTGATGCAAGGAATGCTAAAGTATTGAAAATTAATCATTACAAATAACTATTTAATTTTCTTAAATAAAAATTATAAAAGATGAAAGACACAAAATTCAGCGATATGACTACTGAAGAACTGATTAAAAATCAGAAGACATTAAAAACTGTAAACACTATTTTTTGCGTTGTGCTTTTTATGTTATTCGTTCTTAATCTATTCATTGTTTTTATGAAAGGTTTTAGCGCTATGAATGTTATTCCGATTGCTTTATTACCTATTCTTTTTTTGAATATTAAGAATTTAAAAGAGATAAAAAAAGAACTAGAATCTCGTGAATAAAATAAACGAAACTAGAATTGGATTAAGCAAAAGAAAAATGGCTTTAGCTTTTATAGGCGCCACAATTTTCATGACATTAGGAGTTCAATTTATTTTAAACTCAGAACAGTATATTTCGCCTGTATTTAGAAATATTGAATTCATAAAAATTGCTGGTTTTACCTCATTATCTTTCTTCGGAATATGTTTAATTTATATTATTTTCAAAATCTTTGACACAAGACCAGGCTTAATAATTAATGATATTGGAATTACCGACAATTCCCATTATGGCAGTGTTGGATTAATCGATTGGTCAAAAATCGAAGGGATAAGAATTCAACAAGTAATGTCTACTAAATTTTTATTAATTGATGTTTCAAATCCAAAAGAGTTTATTGAAAAAAGCTCTCTTTTAAAAGGATCATTGATGAAAGCTAACTTAAGAATGTATGGAACTCCTCTTTCTATTACTTCTAATAGTTTAAATTATAATTTTGATGATCTTGAGAAGCTACTGCATGAGGAATGGAACAAATATAAATCACGTTAATTCCACTAAACCCGCATGAGGGATAGAAGTGAAAATCCTTTTATGCCAGTCCCGAGGCTTCGGGAGGCATAAAAGATTGCAACGGATAGCCCGACCCGGAGGGACATGCCCATATAAAAAACCTCAGCCTTTGATTGTAAAGACTGAGGTTTGTTTTTTATTACATTCAGTATGTCATAAATGCCAAAAACTGTGCAAAATTGCCTTCTACATCATATCTATATATCGGTCGTGGTATCCTAACAAGTATAAAACACCATCAAGACCCAAACTCGAGATTGAGGTTGAAGCGCTTTCTTTTACTTTTGGTTTGGCATGGAAAGCAATTCCTAGACCAGCTAAGTTTAGCATTGGCAAATCGTTTGCTCCGTCACCAACTGCAATGGTCTGATTGATGTGAATTCCTTCTTTTTCGGCAATTGCTTTTAGATATTCGGCTTTTTTCTGACCATCAACAATATCGCCTAAATATTTACCTGTTAGTTTACCATCTTTTATTTCTAATCGATTGGCATGAACGTAATCTATTCCAAGTTCTTTTTGAAGATATTCTCCAAAATAAGTAAATCCTCCAGATAGAATTGCAGTTTTGTAGCCGTAGTATTTTAAGGCTTTCATCAAACGATGTGCTCCTTGTGTAATTGGCAAATTAACAGCAACGTTTTGTAGAACTTCTTCGCTTAAACCCTCTAAAAGAGCCATACGCTTTTTAAAACTTTCGTTGAAATCAATTTCACCGTTCATAGCCGATTCTGTTATGGCACGAACCTGATCTCCTACTCCATTCAGCTCTGCAAGCTCATCGATTACTTCGGTTTGAATTAAAGTCGAATCCATATCGAAACAAACCAAACGGCGGTTTCTTCTGTAAATATTATCTTCTTGAAACGAAATATCAACGTTTAGAGTCCTAGAGATTTCCATAAAACTTGCCGTCATGATAATCTTGTTTACAATTTCGCCTGTTACAGACAATTGAATACAAGAACGCGGATATTCTTCTTTTTCTACAATTGAAGTTCTCCCAGTTAATCGGATAATAGAATCGATATTTAAATTTTGATCTGACAATATTTGAGTTACGGCAGACAATTGTGAAGCCGCTAGTTTCTCACCCAGAATATTGATGATATAACGCTGTTTTGATTGTGATTTTACCCACGTTTCGTAATCTTCGATAGAAATCGGAATAAATTTTACTTTGATTTCCAATTCATAAGCTTTAAACAAAAGATCTTTTAAAACGGGTGCCGAAGAAGAACCTGCAGCAATTTCGAACAAAATACCTAAGGAAAGCGTATCATGAATATCGGCCTGACCTATATCTAAAATATTAGCGTCGTATGCTGCCAATACGGCTGTTAATCCTGCTGTAACCCCAATTTTATCGTGTCCAGAAACTTTTAATAAAATTATTTCTTTGTCTTCTGCTGCCATTTTTCTTTCTTGATTATGAAGCGACAAAAATCGGCAATCTCTCGTTGATAAAAAAGAATAATCCTTGTTTTTTTGAAAAGAAAAAGCACATATAAATGTGCTTTTTCGAGTAATTTAACAATTATCTTTTATTATTAAAATAACGTAACTTTTATGTTATTTCATTCCTTCATTTTTATCAAAACTCACCATCCAATTGATGCCGAATTTATCTTTAAACATTCCAAAATAAGATCCCCAGAAAGTGTCATCCATCGGCATTTCTACTTTTCCTCCAGCCGAAAGTCCGTTAAAGATTTTATCCGCATCTTCTCTGCTTTCTGCATTAATAGAAACAGAAAAGTTATCGCCAAAACCGACATCTCCGTATCTTGGGTGCGTGTCGCTTCCCATTAAAATACTATTTCCAATTGGAAGAGATACGTGCATAATTCTATTCAGAGCTTCCTCAGAAAGCACTTCGCCTTCTTCTGCCGGAGCATCTTTAAATTTTCCGATATACGGAAAATCTCCACCAAAAACTGATTTGTAAAACAAAAATGCTTCCTCGCATGTTCCGTTAAACATTAAATATGGGTTTACTGCTGTTGCCATGATATTTTTTTAAATTATTAATTATCAATTATCAATTGTCTATTCTCTAGCTTCTTTTTTCAAGTCCTCTCCAAAACATTATTTCTCAGACAATTCTTTAATCAATTCCACCGCTTTTGGAAAAGCGTCTTTGAAATAGTCAATATGTTTTTCAATTACATCCACTTCAACATGAAGATTTACAACATCCCCTTTTTGGGTCAGTTTGTACGTTTCCATTGCGCCACTCCATTTTTCTGTTTCTTCATTTGGCGGCACTTCTTTAAAGTTTTTAATTTCACCAATATGCTTAAAAGCCATATAATCATTAGGAATTTTAGTCTCAATAAGACTATTCATTCCATCTGATCCACCAGGGCCTAAAAAATAAATTTTATCTCCTTCATTCCAATTCGATTCTGCGTAACTTCCTTCAGCAAAAACTCTTGTCCACTTTCTGTACGTTTCATCGTCCCACAAGACTTTCCAAATTTTTTCTTTAGAAGCCTTTATTTCAGTATTAAACACTAATTTTTCCATCTTAACCTGGTAATTTACTAAAATCCATAAATAAAACATTCCAACGATGACCATCTAAATCGGCAAAACCACAGCCATACATCCAACCCTGACTTTCGGCAGGAGGAGCAAAAACATTCCCTCCAGCTTCTTTCACTTTTTCTGCCAATTCGTCAACTTCTTCCCTACTTTCTGCATCGATAGAAATCAAGACTTCTGAGCTCGATTTCGTATCGGTAATACTGTTTTGTGAAAAACTTGAAAAAAGCATTTCTTCAAAAAGCATCACTACAAAATGTCCTTCACCTACAACCATGCACGTCGAACTTGGCGTATCATGTTGTTCATTAAACGAAAAACCTATTTTCCAGAAAAAATCCTTCGCTTTTGCCACATCCTTTACAGGAAGATTCAACCATATTTGTTTTGTCATTTTTTGTTTTTTTTTGTTGGGTTAGATATTTATTTTCTTTTAAACCATATAAGTATTATTTAGCATTCTATTTTCAACCTTTACTTCTTTGCTTCTTAATTAGCCTCAACGTAACTTTTAAAATTATCTAAAATGGCCTGCCATCCAGCGCGCTGCATTTCTTCTGGATTTTGTGTTTCTGGGTCAAAACTTTCAATTATTTCAACACCATCTGCAGTTTCAGTAAAAGTAATTTCCACTTTTCTTCCGTCTCCCAAAACATATGAAAGAGCTTCGTTTGGTTTTACCAAAGTAAATTCACCCCCAAAATCAAAACTCATACTTCCGTCTTTTGCAGCCATAGTCGATTTGAATTTTCCTCCTTCTCTCAAATCAGCCTCTGCATACGGCGTGTGCCAGTCTGGCGAAGCAAAGCTCCACTTTGTAATATGTTCTGGAGTATTCCAGAAATTCCAAACTTTATCTAAAGATGCATTTACAGTATTTTTTATTGTTATCATTTTTTAATAGTTTTTTATCTACTTAGTTAAATCTGTTTAATTAATTGTTACATGTTCTCTGGTATTTGACTCTCATCCATAAAGAAAACTTCCCAATGATGTCCGTCTACATCCAAAAAAGTTCTCTGATACATCCAGCCATAATCTTGAGATTGCATATAATCGGTTCCTCCAGCCTTAATTGCTTTTTCAATCATTAGATCTACCTGCTCACGTGATTCCATCGAAAGAGAAATAAGCACTTCACTTGTTGTAGCCGAATCACAAATTTGCTTTTTGGTAAATGTCTGATAGAAATCTTTGACCAAAATCATGACATTGATATCTTCGCTAATAACAATACAAGCTCCCTTATCATTTGTAAATTTCGGATTGGTCGAAAAACCGAGTTCGTTAAAAAAAGATATTGCGCGTTTTAAATCTTTTACAGCAAGATTTAAGAAGATTTTTGTTTTCATATTGATAAAATTACGAATTAATTAAAACAAATTTAATTTTTTAAGATTACTTAAAAATGCCAATAAAAGTCATTTTTAGGGGCATTTAAGACAATTTGCTTATTTTTGTATGATACTGAAATCCAAAAAAGTCAAAATATCATGAGCAAGAAACTAGGTTTAATCGTACCTCACGATTATAAATTACTAAGCATCGCGGCGATATTAGAAGTATTTGAAACCGCCAATAAACTTACTCCTGGAGATGAAAAACCTTTTGAAATTTTGATTTTTCAATCGAAAGGACAAAACGACCAAGGTAATTTATTTGGATATGAAAGCAATGCAATTGAAACTTCTAATAGTGTTTTAGACTTGATTTTAATTCCGGCTTTTACCACTGATAATATGAGTGAAATGATTAAAAAGAATAAAAGCTTTATTCCGTGGTTACAAAAGCAGCATCAGGCAGGAGCCGAATTAGCAAGTTTTTGTACTGGTGCGTTTTTATTTGCTGCTTCTGGCTTGTTGAACGAAAAATTAGCAACAACACATGTTGACGCTTGCAGTGCCTTTACCAAAGCTTTTCCGATGGTAAAATTAAAACCTGAGGAAACTTTGACGGCAGACGGCAGTTTATACACCAGCGGCGGATCTACCTCAACCTTTCATTTATTGATTCTTTTGGTTCAAAAATTCTGCGGCAACGAGATGGCAGTTAAAATCGCTAAAATATTTTCAATCGATTTGAATCGATACAAACAAAGTTATTTCAGCACCTTCAGACCTAATCATTTACACAATGATTCTCTAGTTGCAATGCTGCAGCAAAAAATTGAAAATCAATATCATTCCATCGAGAAACTGGAAGAAATAACTAAAGATATTCCAACAAGCGCACGAAACATGACACGCCGTTTCAAACAAGTAACAGGAATTCCTCCTATTGAATACTTACAAAATATCAGAGTCGAAAGCTCGAAGAAATACTTGGAACAAACACAACTTTCAATTTCAGAAATTATCGAAAAAACAGGTTATAACGATCCAAAAGCTTTTAGAAAAGTGTTCTATAAGATGGTCGGTATGAAACCTATTGAATATCGAGAGAAGTTTAGAGTTCAATAATTTTTAGAAGCAGAACATTCCGTTTTCAAAAGAACCTTCAGTCCTGCTCTACACTATATCTTTTGTTGTGAACCCCACAACAAAAGGATGCCGTTTCGATAAGGACTAAAAAGGAACCTTTGTTTTCATATCACCATAGCTTAAGAATTAATAATCCACATCAGAACTTTTTTATTTATTTTAAGCAATTCGTCAATTTCCTTCATGCTTTCGTTTGAAACAGCAGGACATCCCCAACCTTCTGGAGTTCCTTCTGGATAAACTTCATGATCTGAAATAGCATCCCAAGAATGCAGTACAATTGCTCGACTTCGTGCATTTGAATTAGTTTTGTCTTTTCCTTGCAAAACATAATTGACTTTTATTCCCCACTGACTTACACCACGATCTAAAATCACATATTTTCCAACAGAAGAACAATGCGAATCGAACTCATTGCTTATTTGCGGTTTCTCTTTAGAAGATGTTCTACCCCATTGATTATCACCACAGCCGTGACTTACCATATAAGATTTTGAAACTTCTTTCTTTTTAAAATCGTAAACAAAGAATCTCTTATACCCAGAATGTATCCCCAAATCAATTAAGATAAATTTACTTTGGTTTAAATTATTTTTCTTGCAATACTGTTCTGCTTCTTTGTAATAAGCGCTGTAATTAATTGCAACTCTAGATTTTTCTGCTGAAGCAATTTCGTTTTCATGTTTATTTTCAGCAACAGTTGGTGCTTTGTTTTCTTTATTACAAGAGAAAACAAAAAGCAGACAAAGTATAAAAAGTATTTTTTTCATATCTACAAACAAACGAAAATAGATTTAAAAAAGTATATAAAAAAACCTGCTCAAAATAAATGAACAGGTTCTATAAATTGAACTTTGACAAAGCTTAAATCTTTGACAAAGTTGACTTTAAAATTTAAGAAGCAATTTCCATACGTTTCAATAAGTTTTTACTTAGCGTATGTTCTGCATATTCTTTGTCGATTGTCAAACTAATATCATCAGATGTTGGCAGTTCGTACATTGCATCTGTCAAGATAGCTTCACACAAAGAACGCAATCCACGAGCACCAAGTTTATACTCTAAAGCTTTATCAACAATAAAATCTAAAGCTTCATCGGTAATTGTAAACTCAACATCATCCATTAAGAATAACTTCTGATATTGTTTGATCAGCGCATTTTTAGGCTGTGTCAAAATTGCACGAAGCGTTGCTTTATCCAAAGGATCCATGTGCGTTAAAACTGGTAAACGTCCAATAATCTCAGGAATCAAACCAAAGTCTTTAATATCTTTTGGAATAATGTATTGCAACAAATTGTCTTTATCGATATTGTCAGCATTTTTAGAAGTTGAGTAACCCACTGCCTGACGGTTTAAACGTTTTGAAATAATACGTTCTACTCCATCAAAAGCACCACCAGCAATAAATAGGATATTTTGAGTATTTACCTCAACAAATTTCTGGTCTGGATGTTTACGTCCACCTTTTGGCGGTACGTTCACAACTGTTCCTTCCAATAACTTCAATAACGCTTGCTGAACACCTTCACCAGAAACATCACGAGTTATTGACGGATTATCGCTCTTACGGGCAATTTTATCAATTTCGTCAATAAATACGATTCCTCTTTCTGCTTTTGCTACATCATAATCTGCAGCCTGAAGCAAACGTGTCAAAATACTTTCAACATCTTCTCCAACATAACCAGCTTCTGTTAACACAGTCGCATCAACAATTGCTAACGGAACATCCAACATTTTAGCAATAGTTTTTGCTACTAACGTTTTTCCAGTTCCTGTCTGACCAACCATGATGATGTTACTTTTTTCAATCTCTACTTCATCGTCTAATTGCTGTTGCATTAAACGTTTGTAGTGATTGTAAACCGCAACCGACATTACTTTTTTTGTTTGATCTTGACCAATAACATATTGATCTAGAAAAGCTCTAATTTCTTTTGGTTTCTTCAAAATTAAGTCCCCAACTAGTTTCGCGCTTCCGCTAGATTTTAATTCTTCTAAAACAATTCCGTGTGCTTGTTCAATACACTTATCACAAATATGTGCATTGATACCTGCAATTAATAAATTAGTTTCTGGCTTCTTTCTTCCACAAAACGAACATTCTAATACTACTTTTGCCATTCTTTATTTAAGTTACTAAGCTGCAAAGATACTAAGTTTCTAAGCTTTTTGACCTAAAACTTAAAAACTTAGCTCTTTACAGCCTAATATTTTTATTTTTTTGTTTGAAGTTTCTTGTTTCAAGTTTCAAGTTTTAATTTTGAAACTTGAACTTTAAGAAAATTATCCTCTTCTTAATACTTCGTCAATCATTCCGTACTCTTTAGCCTCATCAGCTTTCATCCAGTAATCACGCTCACTGTCTTTGTGAACTCTTTCGAAAGACTGACCAGAGTGGTGAGAAATGATATTATACAATTCATCTTTTAATTTCAGCATCTCACGTAAGTTGATTTCCATATCTGTTGCAACTCCTTGTGCTCCTCCAGATGGCTGGTGAATCATTACTCTTGAGTGAGGTAATGCAGAACGTTTTCCTGCTGCTCCTGCACATAATAAAACTGCCCCCATAGAAGCTGCCATTCCTGTACAGATTGTTGCTACATCTGGCTTGATGTATTGCATAGTATCGTAAATTCCTAAACCTGCATAAACACTTCCTCCTGGAGAATTTAAATAAATTTGAATATCTTTTGAAGCATCAGCGCTTTCTAAAAATAACAACTGAGCCTGAACTATATTAGCAATCTGATCGTCAATACCAGTTCCTAAAAAGATAATTCTGTCCATCATTAATCTTGAAAAAACGTCTAATTGAGAAATATTCAGCTGACGCTCTTCGATAATATATGGAGTCATGTTTGTTGGTGTCATCGCTGCTACGATTTTATCGTAATACATTGCGTTTACTCCTTGGTGCTTTGTAGCAAATTTTTTGAATTCTTTACCGTAGTTCATATTTTTAGTTTAAAGTTGAAAAGTCTAAAGTCAGAAAATGACTTAAACGGATAAAACAAAGTTCATACCTTTTTATAAAGGATGCCAATTTGTCTTCTTTTTTTAAGATGCTAAGATTCTAAGGTAATAAGATTCTAAGTTTTTTTTACTAAGAAACGTTTACCAACTTGAAACCTGAAACAAAAAAAGAACGTCAATAGAATAAAAATTCCATTGACGTTCAAATATAATTATTTTTATCTTTCAGTTTCTGTAATAAAATCTTAATTTTTAAAAAGTATACTTCTTAACTTTTGACTTTACAACTTTAGACTTTCAGACTAAAATTTATTCTCCGTAAGAAGCTGCGATAAATTCTTCGTAAGTTACCTCTTTAGTTGTTGGGTTAGCTTTTTCTTTGAAAATATCTAACATTTTAGCCGCTACAACTTGTTCAGAAAGTCTTTTCACTTCGTCTTGGTTAGATAAAACTCTAGCCACGATTCCTTGAACTTCTTCGTCAGTTGGGTTGGTTTGACCAAATTGAGCCATTTGTTGTCTGATTGCGTTTGATGTAAACTCTTTTAAGTCATCAAATGTAATTTGGATATTACTTTGAGCCAATGCTTTTCCTTCGATTAATTGGAAACGTAAACCTTTTTCAGATCTTGCATATTCAACTTCTGCTTCTTCTGGAGTTAATTTTTTCTCTCCAACAGTTTGCAACCATTTTATAAGGAATTCAGCTGGTAAATCGAATTTTGTGTTTTCGATCAAGAAATCTTGAACGTCTAATAATAATTTTTGGTCAGCTTGCTGAGCAAATTGCGCTTCAGCATCTTCTTTAATTTTAGCTTTTAAATCTTCTAAAGAAGCAACATTTCCTTCTCCAAAAAGTTTATCAAATAATTCTTGGTTTAATTCAGCTGGCTCAGAACCGTTGATTGCTTCAATAGTAAAGTTAACTTCAACATCTAAACCGTGAACACCTTCGTGACCTACTTTTAAGTAATCCATTAATTGGTGATCGTCTTCAAATAAACCTTTTGTGCTTACTGTAACAACATCTCCAACTTTTTTACCTGTGAATTGTTTTTGAGCTTTTTTGCTGAATGCATCAACAGAAATTGTAGTCGTATTGTTGATTCCGTTTGCTTCGTTTGAGAAAGTTCCAGTTAAATCAGATTTAGCATCAGAAACTTCTTGAGGAACTGCTTTTCCAAATTGTTTTTGGATACGCTCCACTTGTCCGTCGATTAATTTATCATCAGCAGTAACGATATATTTTACGATATTATTTTTAGCTTCAAGATCAATTTCGAAGTTTGGCACTAAACCAATTTCGTATTCGAAAGTTAACTCTTCAGCATCCCAGTTAAAGTTTTCGTTTACTTTAGCAAGAGGAGTTCCTAAAAGATTTAATCTTTCAGATTGAATATAACGCTCTAAAGCCAAATCAACTACTTTTTTGATCTCTTCTTGCTTAATAGCTTTTCCGTATTGTTTTTCAACAAGATCTTTAGGCACAGCCCCTTTTCTAAATCCTTTAACTTGTGCTAAAGGCATTTTTTCGTTAATTCTTTTTGCTACTTGACCTTTATAATCCATATGAACAACGTTCATAACAATCGTCTCGTTTACAGCGTCTATTGCTACTCTTTTAATATCCATCTTCTTCTTTAATTTACATAATAAAATTGGGTTGCAAAATTATAAAATTTTTGCAACCCAACCAAGTTTTTAATCTATTGTATTTGAAGCAGTTTTAATCTGCTCAATTGTTTTATTTATCGTCTCCCAATATTTTATAAGTAAGAGATTGAAGGATAGACAAAATAATGCTGAATATTAATGCCGTCCAGAATGTATCGACTACAAAACCGCCAACAATTTTTGTACAAAGCAAAATAATCACCGCATTTATAACTAATAAAAATAAACCAAGCGTAACAAACGTTACTGGCAGAGTTAGCAATACCAAAATTGGCTTAATGAAGATATTTAGCAATCCTAAAACTACTGCAACAATTACGGCCGTACCAAAACTAGCAACATGGACTCCTGTTAAAATGTTAGACAATAATAAAACTAAGGCAGCTGTAACAAGAAGTCTAAGTAATAATTTCATAGTTATTCAGGTTTAAAATTTATTTAAAAGTACTAATTTTTTATCAAAAAAATAACTACTCTTTTAAAAACTGGGTTGTCAATTCAAAAAACATTTTCGGATTTTCAGCATGAAGCCAATGCCCAGCATTTGGTATGGTTTCTAATTTTAAATTTGGAAAATGTTTACGAATTCCATCCAAATCTTCGTCTTGAATGTATCCAGAATTTCCTCCTCTTATAAATAAAGTTGGATTAGTAAATTTTAAATTTTCAGCCAAAGGTTTTCCAATGGCGTCCAAATTGTTATTAAATGCTTCAAGATTAAATCTAAAAGCCAATTGTCCAGGTTCTTTCCAGTATAAATTTTTCAACAGGAACTGACGTGTTCCAAAATCAGGAACGTATTGAGACACAATTTCCTCAACATCATTTCGGCTTGGTTTTACCGAAAAATCAACAGCATTTAATCCTGCCAAAATCTCCTGATGGTGCTGTTTGTAGAATCTCGGGCCAATGTCTGCCACAATCAATTTATCTACAATATCTGAGTGAGTTGTTGCGAAAAGCATCGCTACTTTTCCTCCCATAGAATGTCCAAGAATATCAATTCGAGTTAGATTATTTGCCTGACAGTATTCGTACACATCTTGAACCATTGCTTCGTAACTCCATTCGCTTGAATGAAAACTGCGCCCGTGGTTTCTTAAATCTAAAATATGAACCTGAAATCCGGCTTCTACATATTGTCCAGCAAGAGTTTTCCAGTTATCAGACATCCCAAGAAATCCGTGCATGATGACAAATGGTTTTCCTTCGCCTTCTATTTTTGAGTATAACATTTGTATTATGTATTAATATCTTTTACAAAGGTAAAAAAGTTATTGAGCAAAAAATACTATAAAACGCACTAACAGAACAATGTAAGATATTTAATACAAAAATATTTTTAATTTTACGGTTTCCCGTAAGGTTATACGTTTTAAAAACACTACTTTCGCACCAAAATCAAGTATCAAAGTCTTGATTTAACAAACTAATTTAAACACCAAATCATGATTAAAAAATTCATTTTGTTATCATTGGTTGCTTCTCAACTTGTGGTTTCTTGCTCTAGTGACGACAGCCCAACCGATCCAACTAAAGATCTAACTCTAGAAGAGCAAATTGCTAATTTAGTAAAACAGCCTTACTCAAAACTTACTCCAACTGAACAAAAAGCAAAATTAGAAGTTGAAGCTAATGAAATGCTTGTTCAATTGGACAAATCAAAAAGCTCTAGTGCTATTGAAGCAGTAGAAAACTTAAACCGTTTATTAGACATTAGTACTGTTGATATTTTTAACGGAAAAAATGATAATGAAGTAGAAGACATTTTAAACATTTCTGGCGCTTACGGTATTTATACTTGGAATAGCACTAAAAAAAGCTGGGATAAAACTGCTTCAACAACAGAATTAAAATTTGTTTTCCCTGCTAAAGAATCTGCAACTACAAACAATGCCGTTTTTTCATCAAAAGGAGTATCGTCTGATGTGAAAATTGAATTTTATGACAGTTATAATAGTACTAACGACGCAGATGTATATGACAATCTTTTTCTTCCTAGCTCGTCTGATGCAACTTTAACAATAGACAACAAAGAAGCAGCTACATTTACTCAAACTGCTAAATATTCATCTAAAAACCAATCTCCAGACGAGTTTGCTTACAAGATGTCTTTAAACGATGGTTATGTTTGGGAAATGAGCGGTTCAAAAGCTACTGCTAATACTTCAAAAGCTACACTTACTTACAATGGAAAAAGTCTAGTTTCATTTAATGCTGGAAGCAGTGCTGAAATTGACAAATTAATTGATAATGATGAGTTAGTTCAATACAGAGGAAAAGCTAATGGTTTATTTACTCTGATGGACAATTTTGTAATTGTTGCAGATATCGATCTTGCAGAAATGGCTAAAGGCGAAGCTGCTGTAGAAACAAATTTTCCAAGACCTGATAGAAATACAAAAACATTTTACACAGATTTAAACATCTACAACCAAAAAAGTGCTGAAGCTGGTGTTTTAAATTCTAATAAAAATGCAAAATTAATTTTAGTTTCTAAGAAAGACGGAACGAAAATAGCTGACATAGTTTACCGTACAGCTCCTGGATTCAGCTTTAAAACAAGCGAATATGAAACATGGGTTCCTGATGCTACAAACGTTAAATACGGTGGAAGCTGGGTATTTGACTGGAATAACGGAGTTCCTAAAGGAACAGCTGTACAAATTCAAGAGTATGATGAAGTACTTTATTTAAAATTCAGTGACAATACTGAGGTTGAAATGAGCGCTTATTTCTCTACTGGATTTGAAAAATTACAAACTAAATTTGATGACTTTATTGCTGCTTTTAACAAGCAATAATTTTTTAATTTAAATATATTAAAGCCGATTTGAGTACTCAAATCGGCTTTTCTTTTTTAGGAGGAGTTTTTACCGTTATAGTACTTTGTCCATATCCTGCCCAAATTCCTATTCCTCCATTAATATTCGATTTTAGACTTATATTGGCCGGGTAAATTGGATTCTGGGTGTTTACAATTTCGTTTTGCCAGCTGTTCCAAAAATCTAACGCCTCTTTTGTCTGAGTTCTTAATTTCACATGGATTAAATCTCCGTCGGCAAAATAAGGTGTGAATTTAGTTTTAGGAAACAATATTACACCTCGGTTAATTTGTACAGAAACAGATGAAGTTTCAAAATTTTTATCATCTAAGTTTCCATAAAATGAAGGAACAAAAATGGGCTCTTCTCCTTCAATTTTAGTTGCAATCTGATAATAATTTTTCTGATCAGCTGGATCATCGAATTTTACAAAAACATATCCAGTAGTATCAGAAGGATTTCTCTTTATATATTCTGCACTCTTTAAATCAACGCTTTTAGGAATAGTTGTTACCGCTTCTACTACACGATTCAAATATTCAATTTTTAACGAATATTCTTTTCCCGCTTCTCCTTTTAATGTTGAACCAAAATAAACAAACGGCGGCACTCGATTTTTATCATTCTTAACCCTCAAAACTTCAGATCTTACCCCATCAGAAATTGTAATTTTTGCAGATCTGATAACATGATTTAAAACATTTGTCGAGTCAATAACATCTGTAACAGGAATACTGCTTGACAACAACACATTGGCAAAATCACCCTCTTCAATCCAGCCTTCCACCACTATTTTAGATTCTAGGCTTTTTTCTGTTTTAAAATCATCATTAGAACAGCCTATTAAAATTAAACCTAAAAGAAAGAATAAATGCTTTTTCATATGCTTAAAATTTAAATCTCCAGCTAACAGAAGGCAGTATTCGATACAGCACTTTTTCTTTCTGGGTTACCACTACTTTATCTTTATTTTCATTTACTTCAACATCCAAAACCACATAAATTGGATTCGCAATATTAAAGGTATTGTAAATTGAAAAATTCAAAGCACTTTCTTTTTTTGCTGTTTTTATGAAATAATAATTAGCAGCAATATCTGTCCGTATATAATTTGGCATTTGTGCATTATTATATCCTGAATATTCTTTAACTGGATTATTATTAATGAAATACCATGAAGTTGGCATTGTAAACCTATTTCCAGAACTAAATAACTGAGTAATACCAAAATTCCATTTCGAATTCAAATCGTACATTCCGACAAGAGAAAGATTATGGCGTCTATCATATTTAGCAAAATAGGTTTTGCCATTATTAAGTTCGTCAAAATTTCTATCAGACCAGCTTAAAGTATAACTGAGCCAGCCACTAAACTTTCCATTGCTTTTTTTGAGCATCATTTCAAGTCCGTACGCTTTTCCTTTACCCACATACAAATCATTTTTGAATGTTGTAATTTCATTAAATTGGGTAATTCCATAAGGATACTCCAATAAATTTTTCATCGAACGATAAAAACCTCCTAAAGAAGAAGTCCAGTTTCTTGTTATATTTTGATTGGAACCAATAGAAAACTCATTAGATGACTGTGGCTCAATACCATTAGAACATGCAATCCAAAAATCGGTAGGAATCCCTACACTCGAGGTTGTTATTAAACTTAAATATTGATATTGTTTATTATAGGAAGCATAAAATGAATATTTTTCATTTGGAACATAATTCAACATCGCACGAGGTTGAAAATGCAAATAAGAATCTGCTCCTGACGCATAATAATTGATACGAAGGCCTAAATCTGCTGTCAAGTTTTCCGTTATTTTAGGCTTTATTGAAGTAAAAACAGCCGCTTCGCTGGCATTTATAATATCTTGCGAATTGCTGTTTATTGTTGTGAAATTTTCCACATTCACTTTTTGTGGTTGCAGATTATGGTAAGCATATTGAAATCCAGATTCAAAAGGGATGCTTTTAAAGAAATAGCGAACTGAATTCGTAAATCCAAAATCTTTTACATAAGACGAAACATTAAACTGAATTGTTGCCTGCTCCATACTTAAATCATTAGAATATTGGCTAAAATAAACTGCATTTGACATACTTACTTTAGGAGAAATTGCCGTGATAAGAGATGGAGATATGGTAAAATTACTCCATTTCAAACTAGTTCGAAGAGCGAGGTTTCCATCTCTAACTTTCAATTCATCTCCGCTAACAAAAGCATCTACAACAAATAAATTACTTTTAGAAAGTTGAGACAAAAATGTAAAATTCCCATCCGAAAAACCGTATTTCATATCCTTTACATCATTGTTTTTTGAACCAGATTTCATAATCGGCCCCACAATTTCATCTATATAGGTTTTTCTTCCAGAAATATAAAACCCCGTCTTATTGCTTAGAGGAACAGCAACACTTACTTGCGAAGCTAAAATTCCAACGTTTCCTTGAATACTAAATTCAGATGGCAGTTTTTTATTTGAATTCAATAATGTCGTTGAACTTAATCTTCCTCCGTATTTAGCATTAGAGCTAGACTTATCAAATTCAACATCTTTGATATGATCTGCATTGTAAAAAGGAAAAATTCCCAATAAATGAGACATCCCATAAATGGGAGTATTATTGTATAGTATTGCATTGTGCCCAGGATCGCCTCCCCTTACATAAAAATAACCATTTGCATCTCCCGAGTTCTGAACGCCAGGTGTTAGTTGCAAAATTTTCAAAATATCTGTTGTTCCTAAAATACTGGGTACTGCAGATAACTCTTTTACATTAAAGGAAAGTTTTCCTCCTGAAAGGTTTTTTATAGCATTTTTTTTATCGTTCTCTATTATCACTTCCTTTAAAAGCGAAATATCCTTCTCTAAAATAATGGAAAGTAAGGTGTCTTTTTTAAAATCAATTTCAAAATCTTTTGAAAGATATCCTGATTGATTGACTTTAATTTTTATGTGACCCAACGGAATAGTTCCCGAAAAATTTCCGAAAGCATCGGTTGAAGAAAAATTTTGAAAATCTTTTGCAGTAAAGGATAGACTTACCCCAATTAAATTTTCGTTTTCAGAAGATTTTACATTCCCGGAGATAATTGCCTTTGATTGTGCAAATATTCCAGAAAAACAGAGAAAACAAAAGAAAGTAATAATTTTCGACACTATATTTTAATAAGAAAAGTGCGAAAATAAACAATTATAACCCAATTCCATCAGGTTATAATTGTTTTAATTTTTTCTACTTCAATTTATTTAAATACATATTTACTGTATTATCCAATCCAAGATAAAGTGCTTCTGAAATCAAAGCGTGACCTATAGAAACTTCTAATAAGCCTGGAATATTTTCTTTAAAAAATTTGATATTATCTAAACTTAAATCATGTCCAGCGTTGATTCCTAAACCTAATTCGTTTGCCAATTCGGCAGCTTTAGTGTATGGTTCAATTCCTTTTTCGTTTCCTAGACTATATTGATGCGCAAAAGATTCTGTATACAATTCAATTCTGTCGGTACCTGTTTTTTTAGCACCTTCAATCATTTCCAGAATCGGATCAACAAAAATCGAAGTTCTAATTCCGTTTCTCTGAAACTCGGCAATAACTTCGGTTAAATATTCCTGATTTTTAATCGTATCCCATCCTGCCGAAGAGGTTATTGCACCAATTGCATCTGGAACTAGTGTTACCTGATCTGGTTTGCATTCTAAAACCAAATCAATAAAATTGTGCTGCGGATTTCCTTCAATATTATATTCTGTTGTAACAATCGCTTTTAGATCGCGAGCATCTTGATAACGGATATGGCGCTCGTCTGGACGCGGATGAATTGTGATTCCCTGTCCTCCAAATCGCTGAATATCCACAGCTACTTTTAATAAATCAGGAACATTTCCGCCTCGAGCATTTCGAAGCGTTGCAATTTTATTGATATTTACACTTAATTTTGTCATATAAATAGATATTAATTCTAGTAATCTTATATTTGTTACGACAAAAATACAAAGTAAAACAGAGCGGTTTTCGGTATTTTTTGATTATTTTGCATCAAATATCCTCAATTGATTTATGACAGAAATTACAAACTATATCACAAACGATTTCAGAGCGATTGACAGTCAGGAAACGATTGCCTCGATTCAGGACTTTTTTATCGATGTAAATTTTTCTCATTTTCCGATTTTAGAAGATGGTATTTTTATTGGAAGCATCTCTTCTGACGATGTTGAAACATTTGACATTGATAAAAAAGCAATTGATTACAAATATACTTTGGAACGTTTTTTTGCGCGAAAATCTATGATTTGGCTAGATGTTCTAGAAGTTTTTGCAAAAAATCATACCAATATTCTCCCTATTCTTGACGAAAACAATAATTATATAGGCTACTATGAAATGGAAGATATCATGAAGTTTTTTCAGGAAACTCCATTTTTAAAAGAGCCCGGCGCAATTATTATTGTTCAGAAAGGACTTTTGGATTATTCTATGAGCGAAGTAACCCAAATTGTAGAAAGCAATAATGGTAAGATTTTAGGCTGTTTTGTTTCTGAAGCTGATACCGAAAATGTTCAGATTACGATAAAAATAGGCTTAGGAGCAATCAATGAAATTATCCAAACGTATAGAAGATACGGATACGAAATTATTTCAGAACATCAAGAAGACAACTATATCAACAGCTTAAAAGAGCGATCAGATTATTTAGACAAATATCTCAACATATAAATTATGAATGTGCCAATGGGAGAATTAGTTAATTAGATAATTTTCGCATTTGACAAATTATCTAATTGCACATTGACAAATTATCTAATTTACAAAGAATGAAAATAGCCATTTACGGACAATACTATCAGAATAGCACTGAACCTATCATAAAAGACATTTTCTCATTCTTCAATACCAATAACGTCGAAATGGTAATTGAAGAAAACTTCCTGAATATGCTTTATGAAAAACAGCTTGTAAAAAAAGAATACAAAACTTTTTCGCCAAGTACTGCTTTAGACAATAGTTTCGAAATGCTGATTAGTATTGGAGGTGATGGAACGATTTTAAGAGCTGCTGCTTTTGTCCGCAATTCTGGCGTCCCTTTATTAGGTATAAATGCTGGGCGTTTAGGATTTCTTGCTAAAGTTCAGAAAGAAAATATCGAGAGTTTATTGCAATATGTAATAGATCAAAACTACACCACTTCTGAAAGAACTTTATTAGGAATTACATGCGAACCTTATAATGAAGCCTTTAAAGAACTTAATTTCGCCATGAATGAAGTTACAGTGAGTAGAAAAGATACAACCTCGATGATTACAGTGGAGACTTATTTGAACAATGAATATTTAAACTCGTATTGGGCCGACGGATTAATCATTTCTACACCAACTGGTTCTACTGGATATTCTCTAAGCTGCGGCGGACCAATTTTAACTCCAGATGTAAAAAGTTTAGTTATTACGCCAATTGCCCCTCACAATTTAACCGCCAGACCGCTTGTTATTCCTGATGATACTGAAATTACACTTCGAGTAACAGGAAGAGAAGACCAATATTTGGTTTCCTTAGACTCGAGAATTTCTTCTGTAAAAAACGAGTCTATTTTAAAGATTAAAAAAACAGATTACAAAATTAAAATGGTTGAAATACCAGGCGAGACTTTCTTAAAGACCTTAAGAAACAAACTGCTCTGGGGAGAAGATAAAAGAAATTAAACTCTTTTCTGATTCTTCACTATACGATAATACCACATTTTCTCGTTCTGCATGTAGTGAATCATCATTAAATGGCTCTAAATCATATCGTAAATTGAAAAAAAAGCACATTTAAGCAAAGGAACTTTGATTCGTATTGATAATTATTATATTTGCACGCAATTTTGAATTAAATGAAGAAAATTTTTAATTTATTGTTATGTTTTTTCCCCTTTATTACACTTAATGCTCAAATCAATGAGCTTGGTGTCTTTCTTGGCGGAAGTAACTTTGTAGGTGATGTTGGAAAAACAACTTACATAGCCCCAGAAAAGCTAGCTTTTGGAGTTCTTTACAAATGGAACAGAAGTCCAAGACATGCATGGCGATTCTCTTACACACAATCAAACATTAGTGGAAATGATTATAAATCTGATGAAACTGGAAGAAATCAGAGAGGCTATCGTTTTGACAATGATATAAAAGAGCTTTCTGCTGGTTTAGAATTCAATTTTTTTGATTTTAATCTTCACGATTATCACACAAAAATAACACCTTATGTATTTACTGGTTTAAATTACTTTTTCTACAATAATTTATACCGATATACTTCAAGCCCAAACACAGTATATGAGCTAAAAAATCAAAGCTCAATTGCCATACCAATTGTATTAGGTATAAAATCAAATATATCACCACGTTTTGTTTTAGCCGCCGAAGTTGGTGCTCGCTATACCTTTACAGATAATCTTGACGGAAGCAATCCTAATACAAGCAATCCAAATATCATGAAATTTGGAAATTTAAATAATAATGACTGGTATATTTTTTCAGGTATGACATTAACGTATACCTTTGGAAAGAAACCATGCTATTGCGCATACTAAAAAATGAATTTACTAGAATCAATAGATCACACAAACTTACCTAAGCATCTGGCCATTATTATGGACGGCAACGGACGATGGGCAAAACAACAAGGTTTTTTGCGCGCATTTGGCCACGAAAACGGGACAAAATCTGTAAAGGAAATAATCAAAACCTCAGCTAAGCTTGGTATTGAATATCTAACCTTATACGCTTTTTCTACAGAAAATTGGAATCGTCCTAAATTGGAAGTTCAGGCATTGATGAAAATATTGATCAATTCACTAAAAAAAGAGCTTGTTACTCTTCAAGAAAACAATATTCGTCTTAACGCAATCGGAAATCTTGACAAATTGCCCAAAACAGCCCAAAAAGAACTTTTGGATGTTATGGAAAAAACTAAAAACAATACTCGCTTAACTCTTACTCTTGCTTTAAGCTACGGCTCTAGAGAAGAATTAGTAAATGCCATAAAGTCAATTAGTGATAAAGTTAAAAATAATATAATTTCAATAGACACTATTGACGATTCAATTATAAATGAGCATCTTTACACGCAAAATTTACCAGACGTAGATTTATTAATACGAACAAGTGGAGAACATAGAATAAGTAATTTTTTACTGTGGCAGATTGCCTATGCAGAATTGTATTTTACTAATGTCTTGTGGCCAGACTTTAAAGACCAAGATTTATATGAGGCTATTATTAGTTATCAAAAAAGAGAACGTAGATTTGGAAAAACCAGTGAACAAATTAAATAATTTTTTAGTGTTACAAAAAAGAATACCACAAATAATCTGTGCCCTTTTATTACTGGGTAGTTTTTCACAAGTTAAAGCACAAGAAAGAGTTCCTTTTGATCAAGGAAAAAAATATATTCTAGCTAAAGTTTCTGTTGTTGGTAAAATAAGCTTCAATGAGCAAACTGTTGTAACCTTTTCAGGACTTCAAAAAGGTCAAGAAATTACTGTGCCTGGAGAAGAAATCAGTAGCGCAATTAAAAAATTAGGTAAACTAGGACTTTTTGATGAGATTTCTTTCTATGTTAACAAAATAGAAAACGACAGTATTTATTTAGACTTAGACATTGTTGAGCTTCCTAAATTAAACGAAGTTAAAATCGTTGGGGTTAAGAAAAGCAAAATCGAAGGATTAATTAAAGATAATAACCTGACAAAGAACAAAATTGTCAACGAAAACTTAATTACTACGACAAAAAATTACATAGAAAATAAATACAAAAAAGAAGGTTTTTATAATACGAAAGTTACTATAACAAACACTCCTGACACTATTAACGGACATCAAGTTAATATGCTTGTTAGAATAGATAAAGGAGACAAAGTTAAAATTAGCAGTATTGATTTCATAGGCAACAAACAGCTCACTGACAATCAATTGCGCGCTGCAATGAAAGACACGAAACAGAAGAATTTCATTCGTGTATTTAAAGCTTCTAAATTTATTCCAGAGAAATATAAAACCGACTTAGAAAAGGTAATCGCTGCCTACAAAGAAAAAGGATATCGTGATGCCCGTATTATTTACGATTCTGTTCAATATATCAAGCAAAAAAACACTCTTGCAATAAAGATTAATGTAGAAGAAGGAAATAAATATTACTTCGGAAATATCAAATTCTTAGGAAATACTGTTTATTCAGATCAGCTTTTAAGCCGTTATTTAGGAATCAAAAAAGGAGAAACTTATAACGGAGTTTTACTAGAAAAAAGAATTGCAGATAAGACTAAACCAGACGCAGAAGACATTACGAATTTATACCAAAACAATGGTTATTTATTCTCTAACATCAATGCTGTAGAGGTAAAAACGGTTAATGACACTATCGATTTTGAAATTAGAGTAACAGAAGGCCCTATTGCTTATTTCAATAAAATTACCGTTGTTGGAAACGACAAAACAAACGACCACGTTATTTACCGTGAGTTAAGAACAAAACCAGGCGAAAAATATAGTAAAGAACAATTAGTTAGAACCATTCGTGAGATTGGACAATTAGGTTTCTTTGATCCTGAGGCAATTGACCCTAAGTTTAAAAACGTAGATGCCGGAGCTGGAACTGTGGATATCGAGTACAATGTAGTAGAAAAAGGATCTAGCCAGGTCGAACTTCAAGGAGGTTATGGCGGTGGAGGTTTCATTGGTACATTGGGACTTTCGTTTAACAACTTCTCGGCCCGAAAGATCTTCGATAAAGAAGCTTATAAGCCTTTACCAATGGGAGACGGACAAAAAGTTGCGCTTCGTTTACAAGGAAGCACCTATTTCCAAACCTACAGTTTATCTTTCTCAGAGCCATGGTTTGGAGGAAAGAAACCTGTACAGTTTAGTTCATCTATTTCATACAGTAAGCAATTTCTTAACAATTACATCACTAGAACTGTTGATAAAAGCAAAAGTTTTAATATTTTTACAATCCAAGTTGGGTTAGCAAAAAGGTTAACTGTGCCAGATGACTACTTCGTATTATCACAATCTGTAAGTTATCAGCACTATGATTTGAACAATTACAACACAGGTTTATTTACTTTTGGTAATGGTGCATCAAGAAACTTAGCTTATACAATTGGACTTTCAAGAAGCAATAAAGGGGTAAACCCAATATTCCCTACTTATGGTTCTGAATTTAGTATTAGTGCTAAAGTTACGCCTCCATATTCATTATTTAACGGTGTTGATTATGGTAATTTACAAAATGAAAAGGAATACAAAACACAATATACAGGAACATCAGGAAGTGGTATAGACGGAAAACCACTTAATACTGGTGACTATGTTAAAACAGAAACTATAAATGGAACATCTGGTTATGTAAGTGTTGGATCTGATTTTGCAAGTGCTGATACAGATGTAGCAAAAGTCGATCAGAAAAAATACAACTGGTTAGAATACTATAAAATTAAATTTAAAGGAGACTGGTATACTAAAGTCTATGGAAAATTAGTATTAAGAACCCTTACTGAATTTGGTTTCTTAGGAGCTTATAACCAAGAAAGAGGTGTAATTCCGTTTGAGCGTTTTTACTTAGGAGGTGACGGTATGGCAAACTACTCAATGGATGGTAGAGAAACTATTCAGTTGAGAGGTTATCCAAACAACTCTTTAACTCCAGTAAATGCAAATGGTGATGCAATTGGAGCAACGATTTACAACAAATTCTCTATGGAATTACGTTACCCAATTACCTTAAAAGCGTCGGCATCTATTTTTGCCTTAACGTTCTTAGAAGCAGGTTCATCATACCCAACGTTCAAAGATTACAACCCATTTGACTTAAACCGTTCTGCTGGTGCTGGTTTACGTGTATTCATGCCTGCATTTGGATTATTGGGTATTGACTTTGGATACGGATTTGACGCTCTTCCAGGACAAACAAAAGCTAATGGCTGGGAAACACACTTTATCATTGGACAACAATTTTAAAGAAATAACGTTTGGTTAAAAATCATCAAATAAAGTTATGTTATGAGAAAACAATTTTTATTTATATTTTTAGCCTTGATTGTAGCAAATACAAGTCAGGCACAAGGTAAGACTACTCGAATTGGCTACATCGACATGGAATATATTTTAGAAAATGTTTCCGATTACAAAGAAGCTAAGTCACAATTAGAGCAAAAAGCTCAAAAGTGGAAACAAGAGGTAGAAGCCAAAAAATTAAATATAAATAATTTGAAGGAAAGCTTAAAGACAGAAAAAGCTTTACTTACAAAAGAATTAATTGAAGAGAGAGAAACCGAAATTAAGTTTCTTGAACAAGAAATGATGGATTATCAGCAGAAACAATTTGGTTCTGATGGAAATCTAATGAGACAAAAAGCGGCTTTAGCAAAGCCTATACAAGATCAGGTTTTTACTGCTGTGCAAGATATAGCAGAAGCAAAAAATTACGATTTTGTTTTTGACAAGTCATCAGATCTTACCATGCTTTTTAGCAACAAAAGATTTGACATTAGCGATCAGGTTTTAAGAATCTTAAACCGTACTGAAAAACGTGAGCAGCTGACAAAAAAACAATTGAAAGAGCAAGAAGTTAAAGAAAATCTTGAGAATGCAATTGACGAAAATCCAGCAATGGCTGATCGCCAGAAAGCACTTGACGAGAAAAGAGCTGCTAGAGAAAAGCTTATTCAAGATCGAAAATTAGAACAGGAGGCTAAGAGAAAAGAATACGAAGATCGAAGAAATGCATTAGCTGCAGAAAGAGAAGCCAAAAAAAATGGCACGGTTTCTGGAACAGCTACACCAACAGCCACTCCTGCACCAACAAGCGGAGCTGTTAACACAAATTCGACTGCTAAGCCTGCAGCATCTGGCACAGGAGAAACTCCTACCACAGAACAGCCCGCAATGTCAAAAGCAGAAGAAAGACAATTACTTTACGAACAGCGTAAAAAAGAATTGGAAGAAAGAAGAAAGAAAATTTTAGAAGAAAGAGAAGCGGCTAAAAAAGCGAAAGAAGCCGAATCGCAAAAAACAAATACGACCAATAATTAATTAATATTTTAAAAATGATGAAACAAATCAAAACTTTACTAATTGCTGCGATTTTAATTTTAGGAGCAAGTAACACAATGAACGCACAAGCGAAGGTAGCTCATGTTGATGTAAGCGAGATCATGTCGAAAATGCCTGCTATGTTAGATGCTCAAAATCAACTGCAAAAATTAAGTGGTACATATGATGCTGAATACAAAAAAATGGTTGACGAATATCAAGTAAAAATCAAAAAGTACGAAGCTGAAGCTGCAACTGTAACTGATGCTGTAAACGGTGAGCGTTCTAAAGAGGTTCAAGATATGCAAAAGAGAATTGTTGATTACAGAGACAATGCTCAAAAAGAATTACAACAAAAAGAAACTGACATCGTAAAACCATTAATGGAAAAAGTTAGAGCTTCTATTCAAAAAGTAGGAAAAGCTAAAGGTTTCCAATATGTATTAGACGGTTCTACTTTATTATTAGCTGATGGTCCAAACATCACTGCTGACGTTAAAAAAGATTTAGGATTCTAAGAAATTAAATCTCTATAATTAAACTGCTCAATTACACGATTGAGCAGTTTTTTTTTTACAAAAATTTAAAAGTAATCTTTGAAATTATTTCAAGATTTGGCTTAACTTAGAATAACGAATTATATTAAAAAATATTAAATTTGCTTTATGACAAACAATAATCCTATAGGCGTTTTTGATTCTGGTATTGGCGGAACTTCCATTTGGAGCGCCATTCATGACCTTCTTCCAAACGAAAAAACCATTTATTTGGCTGACAGTAAAAATGCTCCTTACGGGCAAAGAACCAAAGAAGAGATTGTTGCATTAAGCAAAAAAAACGTAGAATTTCTACTAGAGAATAATTGCAAACTAATTGTTGTAGCGTGTAACACTGCAACTACAAATGCCATATTTGAACTTCGTGCAGATTATGATGTTCCGTTTGTTGGAATTGAGCCTGCTATTAAACCTGCGGCAAACAATTCTCAAACACAGGTAATCGGAATTCTAGCTACAAAAGGAACTCTCAACAGCGAATTGTTTAATAAAACCGCTGAGATGTTTCAAAACACTAAAATCATTGAGCAAGTAGGCCACGGACTTGTACAGCTGATCGAAGATGGCAATTTGTACTCACCAGAAATGACTCAGTTATTAGAATCTTATCTACAACCTATGATTGAAGCTAATATTGATTATTTGGTTTTAGGATGCAGCCATTACCCTTATCTAATTCCTCAGATAAAAAAAATTCTCCCAGATCATATTAAAATAATAGATTCAGGAGAAGCTGTTGCGCGTCAGACTAAAAATCTGCTACGTGATAAAGTTGGTTTTTCTGAAAGTACAGATCACGATCCTATATTTTATGTCAACTCAGACCCAAAAGTTCTGGAGTCAATTTTAGAACATAAATATCCTGTAATCAAAAAAGACTTTTAGATCTTATTCAAACTTTCGCTTGACGAACCAAATTCCGTCTAGCGACAAATTGATTGATATTTTATGGTAATTTTCCTTGATTAAATCATTTGCAATTCGGCCTTTCTGTCCATAAGAATATGAAATATTAAGTGAAGAAAATGTATTTTCGATTGGCAAGTTTAATCCAATAGAAACAGACGCATTATTGACACGATGTTTATCTACTTCAAGATAACCATTGTCATAATTTACACCTGCAGAATACCCTACTCTATCCCAATATTTCCTAATATTCTTTTTAGCGTTATAGCTAATTCCGAGCGCAAAACGGTCTTGGTTTACAAATTCTCCATAAAGTTCAGATTGCTTTGTTCTATCCCAGAAACTCTTCTCATAATCTAAAGTTAGATTCAAATTATTTTTAAATCGTTTACTGACTCCAAAACCTAGCTCTAAAGGCATGTAGTAATCGTCTGTATCTGTAGCTACATTGGTTTCTATAGCAGTCTCCACATCATCTGCAATACTTGCTACCGACTGCACTTTGGAAGCTTTTATTCTTGACGGAACTTTAACTGTTGTTCCAATTGTAAAAGTGGAATCTATTTTGAATTGTCCTCCTAATGTTGCGCGTACACCACTGTAATCTGTCTTTTTATGTATGGTAGTAATGGCGTTCGAAATCAAAAAAGCACGATCGTCTACTGTGTTTCCAAAAAGAAACGTTCCTGTTGCCCCCAAAGTCATTCTTTTTCCAAATCTATATCCGTACGAAAAATCCAAATTGTTTAAACCCCCAGATCCCTGCGCCGTCACATAATAATATTCTTGGCTATCGGCAATTGGAAGTTTTAAATTTGAAATTTTAAACACCGAACTAGAATACGGACGGAGTGCTAAACTAAAACCTGAATTTTTAGTAACCGGAAAGGCAAAAGCCAAATGAGAAAATTGAAAATTATTTCGTTTTTCTGTACGAGTACTGCTCTGATAGGTTGTTGCAATAGCTTTTCCCCCAATATCAAAAAGAAAGTGATTCTGATACATAAATCCTAAAGATGCTGGATTTAGATTATTGATAAAAGTATCTGAAGGCAAAGCAATTCCAGAACCACCAATTGAAGGCAGATTACCAAAATCTGAATCATACAAACTTCCGACACCATAAAGCGAATAGGGCGAACTTGAGATGCTTTGAGAAAAGGAAGTCAGCGACATTAAAAGGAAGCAACTCCATAAAACAATTTTATTTTTCATTTAGTAAGAGATGTAATAAATTTTGAGCTGAATTTTGTTGTCAACATGTTTTTGATTTCCCAAAACAATTCGATTAACCGATTTAGAAATCGAAGGTAATGTCAGAATAAGCGATGATCTAGAATCGGCTTGTTTAAGCATTTCTTTTTGAAGAAAAGCGCCAATCGGAATTGTATAGCCTAAATTTTCATTAAACTCGTCGCTCTTTTTATTCAATATTCCATAGACAGTGGTTCCTGCAGAATTTACCAATGTTCCGCTTATTCGATTCAGATTATCTCCAACATAAACCGCCAAAGAATCTGCCAGAGGATATTTATCTGAATAAGAATTATTGATTGGCTTTACGAATAATTCGGCATTTACAATAGCTCCGTTGGTGGAGATATTTTTAAACTGCTTAATATTCGGAAATTCAACTCTACAAGCAACTCCTGTTCCTGACTGAATAAACCCTTGATTATTAGTCAGACTACTGGAGAGATTACTACTAGAAATGGGAAGATTCTGCAATAAAGTTCCCGTTTTATCTAAAGAGATAGAATTAAACTGTTTTGTTATGTCAATAATTGTAAAATCGAGAAAATAAGATATCTGATCTGCATCTCCCTTATATTTTGAATAATACAGTCGAATTTTACTTTTTCCTGCACTAAATCCGATTACACTAGAAGAATTGGATGTTTCTGGAACCAAAACAATCCCTTTTAAGTATTCGGTAAAACTGTCTAAATCTGTAACTTCTCTCTTTTTAATTTTCTGAAAAAGCGCTTCTCCAAACTCATCATTCATTTTAATATTTATAGAGTCCTTTTGTGTTGGTCTTGGTATAAAAGACATCTTTCCCAAGCTTTCAGGACTATAATTAAATGCAGAATTGTTGTAGAAATCACTTTCGCCAGTATTGGCCTTAATTTTTTGAAGCAAACGATGAATATCAAATGTTTGAACTTTTGTAGTATCTCCATAATAATATTTATCATATTTAAGAATCATCGAAATAGAATCGAAAACATAATTTACAGCATCAGTATCAGAGCCTGAACTATTTAATGTATAAATATTGCTTGAAACCTGAAAATAGCTGTTTGATTTTACTTTCCCAAAAATAGGATCATCATAATTCCCAACCAAAATCCTGCTTGTACTTGAAGTTACCAACGAGTCAAAATTGATGGTTGACATTTCTACTGTTACAGTATCTATCATAATTACTTTATTGCTTAAAGCAAGATAATCTGAACCAACAGTAAATTCTCCAGTATCCGTATCTGTACCACATGAAAATAGGGTAAATACTAAAAGCAGTATCAATATAAACTTGTGCATAATTTAATTTTTGGACAAATATAAATTGCGCACTTTGGCAACACACTATAACATATACTACCGCGGTTTTTTAAGCTACAAATTGCACAAAACGATCTACCATCTAAATTCTCTTCTCAAATTTTAATTCGACCTTAAAAACAGCGATTTTGTCTATCAAAACACGTCATATATATATCTTCTTTTTTTTAAGGGCGTCATCCATCTAATTTTGAGCCAATAAAATAAATAATGAAAGTAAGGTTTTTAATTTGTTCTCTTTTTTTGATTTCATTTTTAGGTTTAAAAGCTCAGGAAAATTTTAGCGTTGCGGTAAATTTTAAAACTGAGCCAACAGATAAGATAAATTTTAGCGAAACAGATGTTGCTGTTTTTTATCAGAAGAAACTAGGAACAAAAAGCAAAATAGCGAACACTTTAGAATATTCCAATTTGAAGGTGAATTACGAATTCAATCCCTATAATTTTTATGCGGATCAGGATAAATTCAATCAAGTTCAAAACAAATTCGAATATTCGTCTGAAATAACAGAAAAAACTAAATGGCAGCTTTCTCTTATTCCGACAGTAAATTTCCAGAGCAAACTGGATTTTTCAGACCTGACAGTCCTAGGAAGTTTGACAGTAAGCCAACAGTTGAGTTCAAAAATAAATTTAATTGTCGGAGCAGGCAGAACATCGATTTTTGGAGCGCCAAAAATAACGCCGATTGTGGTTTTTGATTACAAAATGAATGAACAAACCGATTTTAAAATTGGGTTTCCAGATTCGAGAATTTCTTATTCTAATAATGCTCGAAACCAATTCAGTCTGACAAATAGTTTTAATGGAAATTTTTATCATTTAAACGAAACCAATACAGATAATAATGCCGAAAAAGCAGCTTTATCGCAAATGACATCGGCTTTAGAATATGAAAGAAATGTTACTGCCAATTGGTTTTTAAATTTTAAAGCAGGTTACGATTTCAATAAAAAATACAATTTACTAGATAACAGTGACCACAAAGTATATGACTACAATAGCGGAAATGGTTACGTTTTAGGAATAGGGATCAAATACAAACAATAAATATTAAATACACTATGATTAATCTAAAAAAAGGAATTTTATTCACCGCGCTTTTTTCAAGCCTCTTTTTGATAAGCTGCAGCAATGATAATGATGATGATGATTTGATGGGTAACTGGATTAAAAAATCTGCTTTTGACGGTCCTGCAAGATCTAGTGCTACAAGTTTCGTTATCGGAGATTTTGCTTACGTAGTTGGTGGCTATACTGGCGATGTTTATTTAAAAGATTTATGGGTTTATAACTCAAACGGAGATTACTGGGAGCAAAAAGCAGATTTTGGAGGTGTAGGAAGAAGTTCTGCGTCTAGTTTTGCATTAAATGAAAAAGGTTATGTTGGTCTTGGTTATGACGGAACAAACAAACTGAAAGACTTTTACCAGTATGACCCTTCTGCAAATAGTTGGACACAAAAAACAGATTTTGCAGGAACAGCGCGTTACGCCGCTGTAGGATTTCAAGTTGGTGGTAAAGCCTATTTTGGAACAGGTTACGACGGAAACTATTTGAAAGATTTCTACCAGTACGATGATCAAGCAAATGCGTGGACTCTAGTAAACGGTTTTAGCGGTAACAAAAGACGAAATGCAACTGTTTTTACAATTGTAGACAAAGCATATTTAGTTACTGGTGTAAACAATGGTGTTTATCAGGAGGATTTCTGGGAATTTGATCCAGCGACAGATGTCTGGACAAGAAAAAGAGATGTTGACAAAGATACTGATGACGATTACAGCTACAATGATGATTATGCAATTGTACGTTCTAATGCTTCAAGCTTTTCTATGAATGGATTAGGATATATTATAGGTGGTGAAAACATAAAAACAGTTTGGGAGTACAATCCGTCAACTGATTTATGGACAGAAAGAACTCCAATGGAAGGCGCTACAAGAACAGATGCTGTTGGTTTCGCCATCAACAACCGCGGATTCTATATGTTAGGAAGAATTGGCTCTACTTATTTTGATGATGCTTGGGAATTTAGCCCATTAGACGAACAAAGCGACGATGATAATTAATATTAAACAATTCTTCTGGAGTAACATCCAGAAGAGTTTTGTAGTTTTTGCTGTTCTCTTTTTTATCGCTTGTGCGAAAAAAGAAACTTTAACAACAGCTTCTTTTAAAACAAACTCTGGTTGGGGATACACAATTGCCTACAAGGAAAAAATTTTAATTAAACAGTCTGTTATTCCCGTAATAAGCGCTACTAAAAGTTTTGAAACAGAAACCGATGCTCTAAAAGTTGGAAATCTTGTTAAGCAGAAACTCAAACAAAACTTATCTCCAACGGTAACCAAAAATGAATTAATTTTATTAAAAATAAAATTGTAAATGCAGATCGATACCATTAAAAATACAGGCTATAACAAAATATTATTCCATTCTATGATATGGATTTTCTTTATTTTAACTTCTTTGATTCAATTTTACGAAAGTCCATTTAAGCTTGACAACGATTTTTACGCCCAATGGCTTTCTGGAATTTTATTGTTTTATCTGAACTATTTTTATTTGGTTCCAAATTATTTATTGCAAAAAAAATATTGGCTATACGGTATATTTGCTATTGGCTTGATAGCGCTATTTATGGTAATAAGATTTAATTATTTTGTCCCTGAATTTAGACATTTAAGACCCGAAAATATGATGCATGCTAAAACCATTATTCGAGACCCCCATTTTTTTCCGAGAGATGGCAGAATGCATCACAGAATAGAAATGAGACAACCTCTTTTCTTTAAAATCGCCCCTTCATTTTTCTATATTCTGATTCTTACAGTCTCAGCAATTTTTAGAACATTAACTGAATTTTACAATAATCAGCAAAATAAACTGATTGCCGAAACGCATAGAACAAATACAGAATTGATTTATCTGCGTAAACAAACCAATCCGCATTTTTTGTTCAATTCTTTAAACAGTATTTATTCTTTGGCACACAAAAAATCTGATTTGGTCCCTGATGCCATCGTAACCTTGTCTGAACTCATGCGCTACATGCTGTATGAGACAGATAACAAAACGGTGGCTTTAGAAAAAGAAATCAATTATATCCAAAATTATATAGAATTACAAAAGCTGCGATTAAATAATATTGAAGACATTGTAATCAATGTGCATGGCGATACTAAAAATAAATTTATTGAGCCTTTGTTACTAATTTCTTTTGTCGAAAATGCTTTTAAGTATGGAACAGATTATAAAGGCGCGGCTCATGTAAAAATTAAGATTCTAATTACAGATCATAATTTGGATTTCTGGATTGAAAACACCATTGAGAATTACGTAAAAGATCCTGAAAACTCAGGAATCGGATTGGTAAATATTCAAAGCCGCCTTGACCTTTTATACCCTAACGCACACGAACTAACCATTACTCAGGATAATGAATATTACCGAGTTCATTTGAATTTAAAGTTGGACGAAATTAAAACCGCAATACATTAAACAAAACTGATTATGGACAGAAAGAAATTTATCCGAAATGGTATTTTGGGCGTTGCATCATTGGTAACAGCTTCAAAATTTTTAGAATCCTGTTCTAAAAACGACAATGACGAAACTAATACGAGCAATTCTGGAGACGGAAGCTGTACAGTTTCTCCTTCAGAAACAAAAGGTCCGTTCCCTATCAAAACGCCAAGTCAGCTGGTTTTAGAAAACATCAAATCTGATCGTGTTGGAATTGCGTTATTGATTAATTTAAAAATCGAAAATAAAAACAACAATTGCGAACCTCTTTCGGGAGCTTTAGTTGATGTTTGGCATTGCGATAAAGACGGAAATTATTCTGAATACGGCGGCACGCAAATGCAGCAGACAGATTATACTTCTGTTCATTTCCTTAGAGGAAGACAAACTTCTAATGCCAGCGGAGAAGTTTCTTTTATTTCAATTTATCCTGGTTGGTATCAAGGAAGAGCTCCTCATGTGCATGTAGAAGTTTTATCAAGCACAGGAACTTCTTTATTGATAACTCAAATTGCTTTTCCTGAAACCATATCAAGTGAAGTATATTCTAGCACCAATTATGCCGCGCACGGGCAAGCAGATACTGCAAATACAAAAGACAATGTTTTTGCTGATAGTTTAACCGACGAGCTCGCTACCATAACAGGTAATTTGACGGATGGTTTCACATTGACTAAAACTATAACTGTTAACGCATAATTTTGATCCGTTAACCTGTATTTTATGAAAATTTTAAAACTTAATTTACTGGTTTCAAACTACTTTTGAATGCGAAATAAACTTTAAAAAATTAATTCAGAAAAGATGAAATGTGTAATTATTGATGACGAACCTTTAGCTGTAGACTTATTACAGGATTTTGTCAAAAAAGTAGATGCTCTAGAGCTGGTAAGCACTTTCAATAATGCTATTGATGCTGTTTCATTTATCAATCAGAATAATGTTGACTTAGTTTTTCTAGACATCCAGATGCCTCATTTTTCTGGAATTGATTTTTTAAATACAATTGAAAAAAAACCTCTTGTTATTTTTACAACTGCTTATTCTGATTATGCTGTAGAAGGTTTTAATCTTGGCGCTGTCGATTATTTAGTGAAGCCAATTCCGTTTCATCGCTTTTTGAAGGCAGTCGTAAGAGCACAACAGATCTTGCAGCCTGTAGCTAATACTGCAATTGCAGAAAACAATAATGCGCCCGAAATTGAGCAGGATTTTATGTTTGTTAGGGCTGAATATGAAAATGTAAAATTGAATTTTACTGATATTCTTTTTATTGAAGGCCTAAAAGATTATGTCAAAATTTATACAACAGATAATAAATTTACACTGACATTAATTAGTCTAATAAAACTTGAAAATCTACTTTCAAGCAAGGGTTTTGCAAGAATTCATAGATCGTATATTATCAACATCAAACACGTAAAATCGATTCAGAAAAACAAGGTTTTAATAAGCGATAAAAGAATTCCAATCAGCGAAAGCTATAAAAATACTTTCTTCGAAAAAATCAACCTATAATTTTTTAAAATTCCAAAAAAGAAAATTCCAAATTCCAAGGCTCGATTTTTTGGAATTTGGAATTTTCTTTTTTGGATTTCGTTATTTTTATTTTTCTTCTTTGAACCAGCTAGAATACATAACATAGTTGTTTGAAATACGCCCTATCTCACCTGCAAAATCAGATTGATCGATGTCTTTTACTTTTTTGGCAGGAACTCCAGCATAAATACTTCCAGAAGTTACAACAGTATTCTGAGTTACAACGGCACCCGCAGCAACAATAGCATTGCTCTCTACCACACAATTATCCATTACAATTGCTCCCATTCCGATTAAAACATTATCCTGAATAGTACAGCCATGCACAATTGCATTATGCCCAATTGAAACGTTATTCCCTATAATTGTTGGATGTTTTTGATAAGTGCAGTGAATTACGGCACCATCCTGAATGTTAACCTTGTTTCCGATTTTAATGAAATGGACATCTCCTCTCACAACAGCATTAAACCAGACACTGCAAGATTCTCCAAAAGTAACATCTCCTACAATAGTTGCGTTTTCGGCAACATAACAATCCTCTGGAATAAGAGGTGATTTTCCGTTTACAGATTTAATAAGCATAATATAAATTTTAGTTCACCGCAGGACAATTACAGTCGTAACGTACTTTTCTGCAGAATAAATTAACTCCTAAAGTAATTTGATGAAAACCGCCTGTATCAAACTTAACATCTCCCATTAACTGAGTATAGGTATAAGCAAACATAAAGTTTTTGAAATTAACTCCAACAATTGGTGTAAAGTATTGTAATTTTTGAGAGGATACTCCCGTTCCCGAAATATATTGTGCGCCATCAAAACCTCTTCTATAAGATAAAGCCGCCCAAAGACTTCCAAAATCCATGCTTTTGTAGGCCTTCATATTCAAATCAAGTGTTTTTGCTTTTGTCTGATCAAATAACTGGAAAAGAATAGAAGGCTCCCAAGTCCAACTGTTACTTTTTCCAAATACATAACCAGCGCTCAATAAAAACTTTCTAAGATTATCTGTTTCATAATCTGTATATAATTCTCTTCTAGTTTCTAACAATCCTTGAACTGTTGCGTGTGCATAGAAATCTAAATAATTATAAGACGCTCCAACATCAAGATTGAAATAAGAATCTTTCTGAATTGACCCAAAAACAATTGGATCAAAAGTTCCACCAAATTTAGTTTCGTCCAATTGGCTTTGTATTAAGCCTCCGCTAATTCCAAAAGACAACTGATTTAAATCTAATTCGTCTCTTGAAAACATAATATGATGCGCGTAAGTCAATTTTACACCTTTTTGAGAATGATATCCGTTTTTATCATTAAAAAGAATTATACCAGCTCCAGAGCGTTCTCCAATTCTTCCGTTAAAACTTAAAGTCTGCAAAGAAGGAGCTTCTTCTTCTCCAAACCATTGTTTTCTGGCGGTTAATCTTATTTTGGCACAATTAGCCGCGCCAGCCATAGAAGGATGAATTAAGTAATAATTATCAGACAAATAATCAGAATAAACAGGTAGTCCCTCTTGAGAGTAAGAATAAAAAGCAGTAATGAGAAAAATTAATAAAACCTTGATTTTAAATTCCATAAAGACAATTTTGTTTTCGCATAATTTTCACTCTTGCAATTTAACACGATTTATTTGAAAAGAGTCTTAATTATTTCATTAAAAAATCAAATATAGCCATTAGTAGAAAATAACTTTAGTAAATTTGCAAAAAATATATTACCATGACTAAAATCACTATAAAAGAAACTCAAAATCCAACTATTTTAAAGTTCGAATTTGATGATTTCATTACTCAAAATCAAAACTTTGAGTTCAAAAATATTGATGAAGCGCAAGCTTCTCCTCTAGCACAGCAATTATTCTATTTACCGTTTGTTAAAACAGTTTATATCTCAGGAAATTTTATCGCTATCGAAAGATATAGCATTGTAGATTGGGATGATGTAAAAGACGCGGTTGCAGAGCAAATTAGTGCTTTTGTGGACAAAGGTGGCGTTATCATTAAAATTGACGAAACAAAAGCAAAAAAACAGCCTATTACAGTTTATGGAGAAACAACTCCAAATCCTTCTGCATTAAAATTTGTTGTAAGCAGAATGTTAACTCGCAATGCTGTAGAATATAAAAATATTGACCAGACTGCTTCTTCTCCACTGGCTCAGGAATTATTTAAATTTCCTTATGTGAAAGAAATTTTTATTGACGAAAATTATATTTCGGTAACCAAATATGAAATTAATAATTGGGACGAAATCACTTTAGAATTAAGAACTTTCATTAAACAATTTATTGAAAATGGAGGAACTGTTTTAGACGAAAGTTTAATCGAAACTAAAGTCAAAAATGAAGCAACAAAAGATGAAGCTTTTGATAAATTGGATGTTACTTCACAGCAAATCATCAATATCTTAGAAGAATATGTAAAACCAGCTGTAGCTGCTGATGGCGGAAACATTGCTTTTGAATCTTATAATGAAGAAGATAAAACAGTAAAAGTATTATTGCAAGGTGCTTGCAGCGGTTGTCCTTCATCTACATTTACTTTAAAAAGCGGTATCGAAAATATGTTGAAAAGCATGCTGAACGACGAAGCTATAAAAGTAGAAGCTGTTAATGCTTAATTTCTTAAAAAACACTATAGAAAGCGTCTCAATGAGGCGCTTTTTTTATTATTAACCACTAGTTACCAATTATTTACCATTAAAAAAACGAGTAATTCTATAAAATTAATTAATATTGTAATCTTAACCAATTAATTAACAACCATGGGATTATCTTCATTTTTTAAAAATTTATTTGGCTCAACCAAAGAGTCTGTAACTGAGTTGGCCAACAATGCCGAAAATACTTTCGAGCAAGCAAAAGAAGCTGCCGCGCCATACATCGAGAAAGCGGAAGCTTTTGCAGAAGAAGCAATTGAAAAAGTAAAAGAAGTTTCGGAACCTATTATTGACAACGCAGCAGAGTACGCTGAAAAAGCAAAAGATACCGTAAGCGAATATGCCGACAAAGCCGCTAAAGCAGTAAATGATGTAGTTGATTCTGTGAAAGAAAAAACGGCTTCTGCAGCTGTTAGCGATACGCCAGAAACTATTTCTGAAACCGTTATTGATGTAAGCGAAAAATCGGCCGCAGAAGTAGAAGAAATCGCCGATGAAGCAGCAGACAAGGCATAAACACACTTTTCTGATAATGTAAATATTTTTATATTTGCACCACTAATATACCTTCTCTTTTGAGAAGGTTTTTTTTATTTTAAAATCATGAACATTAGCCCAGAACAAGTTAGTAAATACATTAGCCGATTTATTGATATTTTAGTTGATTATTCACCAAAACTGATTTCTGCCTTTTTAATCTTATTTGTTGGTTTGTATGCCATCAGATTGATTAATCGAATTATTAGAAAAGTAATGATTCAGCGAAATCTCGATCCAACATTAACAAAATTCTTAGCTGACATTTTATTATGGGCTTTAAGAATTTTATTATTTGTAACCTTTATTTCTAAATTAGGAATTGAAACTTCTTCATTCGTCGCCATTTTAGGAGCAATGGGACTTGCGGTTGGTTTATCCTTACAAGGATCACTTTCTAATTTTGCTGGCGGAATGCTTATTATTGTTTTTAAACCATTTAAAGTTGGAGATACAATAGAAGCACAAGGCATTATTGCGACAGTTCTTGAAATTCAGATTTTTGTAACAAAAATGCTTACTGGAAATAACCAAACGGTTTTTGTTCCAAATGGTGCTTTATCCAACGGAAACATCATTAATTACTCTATGCAGGGAGAACGAAGAGCCGATTTGACTTTCTCTATTTCGTATGATTCTGATATCAAAAAAGCTAAAGAAATCCTTATAGATGTTTTAAATAAAAACCCAAAAGTTCTAAAAACTCCCGCACCTGAAGTTTTTGTAAAAAACCTGTCAGCAAGTTCTATTGATTTTGCGGTTCGCCCATGGGCAAAAAATGCCAACTACGGGGCTGTTTTTTCTGAAACTTTAGAGAATTGTAAAATCGCTTTGGATGAAGCTGGAATCGCAATTCAGCCATATACTATTCAGAAATAATTATTGTTTCTTTGGAGGAGCAATCATAAAATCTTTTAAATAATAAGGTTCAAAATAAGCGACATCTACAGTGTCGCTTTTTTGATACTTATCAAAACTGATTTTACTCATTGCTTGCGCTGAAGGATATTTTACATTTTCTAAAAACACAAAATTACTTTTAGTCAAAACAGGTTTACATTTATCAGCACAATCGCCAACAAAATAAAGTTTATCTGTATATTCTTGAAATGAATTTTCGTCAATAATTTCAGCTTGAATCGCTCTTTCAACTGTCAAATCTGAGTTAAAAATAGCGCTGTAAACTTCCATACGGCGAGCATCTAACATGGGTATAATTTTTCCGTCTGTAACTCCCGCCTGAGAAGCTAGAGTTTGTAAAGTGTCTACAGCAATTAACGGAATATTTAAAGCATAACACAACCCTTTTGCCGCCGAAACGCCAATTCTTAAACCGGTGTAGGATCCTGGACCTTGGCTAACTGCAACAGCATTTAAATCCTTCGCCGAAATTCCTGCTTTTGCTATTACTTCTTCAATAAAAACATGAAGTTTTTCGGCATGCGAATAGCCTTCATCTGCCAATTCATTGCAAATAATTGTTTGACCATCTTTTGCAATAGATACAGAACAGTTTTTAGTAGCCGTTTCGATATTGAGAATAAAAGACAAAATATGTAGTTTTAAAAATTAATTATTGATGTCAGGTTGAGCAAAGTTGAAGACTTTCTAGCATTAGCCTTCGACTTTGCTCAGGATGACAATATGCTTATATTGTTATTTTTTTGGATCCTCAGCTTTCTTAAGTTTTACCTTGTCTCCAGAATTAAGATCTTTAGAAACTGTTGTGTATGGCCCTGTAATGACAACATCTCCAGGTTTAAGACCAGACATAACTTCAATATTCGTATCGTCCTGAATTCCAGTTTTAATAACTCTAATCTTAGCCTTATCTCCAACTTTCACAAAAACACATTCGAATTTTTTATCATTTTTTGGAGCTGGTTTTTTATCTTCATTTGGATCTTCAACCTTAAAATCTTTTACAGCAGTAGTATCCGACTTTACTACAACAGAACTAATTGGCACCGCCAAAACATTATTTTTTGTTGTCGTAATGATATCAACAGTAGCGGTCATTCCTGGTCTAAAAGGAGAATATGTGCTTGGTTTTCCTTCTAATAAATCTTGATAGGAATCTTTCAGAATACGAACTTTAACTTTAAAATTCGTTACCTGATCTGATGTTAATGTTGTACTAGCAGAATTCGAAATACTGGTTACAATTCCCTTAAATTTCTTTTTTAAGTAAGCATCAACTTCAACATTTGCTTCGTCTCCAATCTTAATTTTTACAATGTCATTTTCATTTACATCAACTTCAACCTCCATATTGTTTAGGTTTGCCACGCGCAAAAGCTCCGTTCCGGCCATTTGCTGTGTTCCTAAAACTCTTTCTCCCAATTCTACATTTAATACCGAAATGGTTCCATCTGCAGGAGAATAAATTGTGGTACGTCCTAAATTGTCTTTGGCTTCGGTAACAGATGCCGAAGCACTTTGAACATTGTAATAAGCGCTTTGTTTTGTTGCTTTGGCCACTTCAAAAGAAGAAATGGCTTTATCCCAATCTGATTTTGAGATTACACCTTTATCATACAATATTTTATTACGCTCATAATTTCCTTTTGCCTCTTTAAAACTTGCGTCAGACTGAGTTAGACTTGCTTTTGTTCCAGCTAAATTTGCAACAGATCTTTCTAATCCAGAGGTATATAAATCAGGATTTATTTTTACTAATAAATCTCCTTTTTTAACCACTTGCCCTTCTTTTACATTTAATGAAATAATCTCGCCCGACACCATCGAAGCAATTTTAATTTCAATTTCAGGCTGAATTTTACCTGTTGCAGAAACAGTTTCAACAATTGTTGAAGCTGTTACTTTTGCAATTTCCACTTCTTTTCCTTCGTCCTTATTCCCTATTACTCCAGCCTTAGAAAGACCGACCAAAGCTGCAATAATAACTACTGCACCACCTAATAAGAAATAAACAGTTTTTTTTGACATAATGAATTATTTTGTAATAATTGGAACAATTGGAATTCCGAAATAAAACTCTAATATTTTAATTTTAAACATGTAATCATATTTTGTTCGAATAACATCAGACTGTGCATTAGTCAATAATGTTTGTGCTTGAGTGAAATCAAATGAATTCATTAAACCAACATCATATTTTTCTTTTGCATAATTGTAAGCCTGCTGTCTTGCCTCTAAAGTTACAGTAGAAGATTCATATGTATTTAAAGCTCCTCTTGCATCTGTAAAAGCGGTGTAAACGTTACGTTGCAAATCTAAACTTTTTTGCTCTAAATCTATTTTAGATTTTTCTAAACTTACTTTATTACGTTCTACATTATTCTTAACTGAGAAACCGTTGAAAATAGGAACATTTAACTGTAAACCAAAATTATGCCCTTTATTATCGCTAAACTGCTGGAATATAGGATCTGGACCTACAGTATACGGATTACCGTTTGCATCCAACCGAACTTGATCGCTATAACTTGCTCTGGTATTAAACCCATAGAAACCAGAAAGTGTTGGCTGATAAGCTCCTTTGGCTATAGAAACATTTTTCTCAGCAATCTCCAAATTGGTCTGTGCTAATTTTAACTCTGTTCTAGTTTCTTTTGCTTTATTATAAATTTCAATTGGACTCTGAGCTAGGATATTATTTTCATCAGCCACATTAGTATCGTCAACTACATCAAAATCTGCAAACTCTTTTAATTGTAAAAGCTGAGCCAAACTCAATTTAGAAATCAGTAAATTATTTTCAGAAACCGCAATATTTTGTTTGTCTGTTGCTACAGTAGCTTTCAAATCAAACAAATCTCCACGCGGAATAGTTCCTGCATTTACCATTTCTTCAGAACGTGCATATCGTTTTTCATCAATTAACAACTGCTCCTTTTTAACCTTTAAATCTTCTTTATTAGATAAAATTTGTAAAAAAGCACTAGCGACATTCAACGAAATATCTTCTTGCATTTTTAACAGCTGATAATGCGAGGCAATGATACTTAATTTTGCCTTTCTCATCGTGTTTTGATTCTGAAGACCTTTGTAGATGTCAACTCCTGCGTTTAACCCAACTGAAGAATATTGTGTAGTTTGGTTACGTAAAATACCTGTTGTAACATCCTGGTTCAAACCGATATTCCAAGAGTGAGAAGCATTCCCATTTACAGAAGGAAGATAATTTCCTAAAGCTCCTCTTTTATCGATTTCAGCATTTTTTACATCTAATTCAGATAGTTTTACTGTGATATTATTCTCGAGTGCATATCTCACACACTCTTCCAAAGTCCATTGTTTTGATTGCGCCTGCCCAGTTAATCCGAATCCGAATAACACTGCAAAAACCAGACTATTATATTTATTTATTTTCATATACTTTTAATGAAGGCGCAGTAAACCGAACTACGCAAATTTAACATTTTTAAAACCAAAAAGATCCTTAACCTTTGAAATTAGCTTATTTTTTTTCTTTGTCTCCTTCGTTAATCAAGCCCTGATTCCAGATTTTAATTTTATCTGTGTCACTTATACCGCTTTTAACTTGAACGTAGATTCCGTCGCTAACTCCAAGAACCAAATCCCTTCTCTGAAATTTTTGTGGAGCATTTTCGACTTCTACATAAGGCTTTTGTGTTTTTTTGTCAAATTGAACCAATGATTCTTTTATTGCCAAAACTTTCTCTGCTTTCTCCAAAATAATAGAAGCATTGGCACTTAAACCAGCTCTAATAAAAGTATCGTCTCTGTTGATCATTTGTGCTTTTATTTCAAATTGGATTGCGCCATTTTCTGTAACTCCTTTTGGAGCAATATAGTTTAAAACTGCATCAAATTTTTTGTTTTCGATAGCACCAATTGTAATCTCGATTGGCATTTTTTCTTTAATTTTTCCAACTTCAGATTCATCAATTTTTCCTATAAAAATCATTCTTCCAACATCGGCAACACTAGCAATAGTAGTTCCTTCATTAAAGTTATTACTTTCGATAACTTGATTACCTACTTTTACCGGAACGTCTAGTACCATTCCGTTCACTGTAGAACGAATTAATGTATTAGCATAATTCCCTAAAGATGAAGTTGTTCCTGTTTTAACAATATCCAAACCTTGTTTTGCAGCCAGATAATTTTGCTTTGCCTGATTGTAAGCCAGCTGTGCAGCATCATAATCATTTGCAGAAATTACATCTTTCTCAAATAATGTTTTCTGTCTTTTATAGATTTTTTCCTGATTATCTAATGCTATTTTAGCAGTCTGTACTTGATTCTGAGAGCTACTTACATTCGAAACGTTTGCTACAACTCTAATCTTAGCAATCATATCGCCAGCTTTGATTTTTTCACCAGCTTTGATGTACACTTCTTCAATAATACCTGAAATATTTGGTTTGATTAAAACTTCTTCATCAGGCTGAATATTTCCTGTCGCAATAGTATTTTTTACGATAGTTTTTATTTCTGCTTTTTCCGTTTTAAATACAATCGGTGATTCTTGGTTTTTAGCGTACAAATAGTAAAGCGCGCCAAAAAAAACAACTGCAATAAATATTAAAATGGTTACGGTTACTCCTTTTTTCATTTGTTCTTGGTTTAATCGATTTATTTTGATTGATAATTTATTCTGTCCTTAATGCATCTACGGGTTTCACATTGATGGCGGTCTGTGCCGGGATAAATCCAGCCAACAAACCAGATCCGACCAATATAATTAATGCAACAAATACAACTCCCAAATCTACAGTTGGATTCGCAAACATGGTATTTTCTCCCTGAGGCATTGAATCTAATGCCATATTTAAAAGCGCTATAATTCCTGTTGCAACAGCAATTCCGAGCATACCCGAAATAATCGTCAAAAATATAGACTCAGACAATATCTGCCCTCTAATTGCTCCAGGCGTAGCACCTAAAGCTCTTCTAATTCCGATTTCTTTTGTACGTTCCTTAACTACAATTAGCATGATATTCGAAATTCCGATTACTCCCGAAATCAAAACTAATGTCCCTACGAAATACGCAATTACTTTTAAAATATTAAACAAGCTTTGCACTTTATTAAACTGCTCGTATAGGTCAAAATTTCCAACTGCTCTGTCGTCTGTCGGATTTATAGAATGCAATGCTTTTATAATCTCTAAAATTTTAGGCTTTAAATCGGTTATAGAAGTTTCATCTTTTGCCGTTAGTGCCATCCATCCCACTTTATCACCATAATTAAAGGCCTGCTGAAAAGTTGTAAAAGGAATAAAAATATTCTTTTGTTCCTGTTCTGCATTTCCTCCCTGCTGTTTGGATTTATAAACTCCAACAACCATGAAATTAATACTGTTAATTTTTATATAAGTTCCAACCGCTTCCTCTTCTTTACCATAAAGCTCACTGATAACTCCTTTACCAATTACGCAAACTTTTCTTTTCTGCTCAATATCCTGCTGATTTACAAATCTTCCTTTAATAATATCCATCGGCTGTTGTTTAATCAGCTCTGGGTAATCTCCATAAATTGTAAATGCAGAAGTTTTGGTACCTCTTACAACGTTATTGGTTCCGTTAAAATCACCTAATTGATTTCTAGGAGAAACATATAATAAATCTGGCAATGCTGCTTTTAAAGCTGTTACATCACTATTTCTAAAGTCATAACGTCTTGTTTTTGGCAAACCTTTATAAGCCTTAGAGGTAGTCTGACTCCACATAAACATGGTATTGGTCGCGATTCCATCAAAACCTTTTTTTATACCATTTTCCAAACCATTACCTGCAGCAAGTAAAATTACCAAGATAAAAATTCCCCAAAAAACACCAAAAGCTGTCAGGATAGTCCTGAAAGGATTGGCGGTTAAGGCCTGTAAAATCTCGTCCCAATTATCTTTTTTAAACATAATTATTCGTCTCTAAGTGCTACAATAGGTTTAATTTTGGCTGCTCTGTAGGCTGGGAAAAATCCTGCCATTGCTCCGGCAAAAACGAGTAATACCAAAGTAGTTAAAGCTACACTAAAATCTACTTCAGGATTTCTGAAATACTCACTCTGAACCATTGGACCAACAAATTCCAATAAAGCAAGACTTGCCAATAACCCAACAAAACCTGCAATGGTAGTAATGAAAATTGATTCATGAAGAATCATAGTGATGATAGAAAAAGGCGAAGCTCCCAATGCTTTTCTAATTCCGATTTCTTTTGTACGTTCTTTTACAATAATAAGCATGATATTACTTACTCCGACAACTCCTGCTATAATGGTACATATACCAACCCACCAGAAAAAGAGTCTGATATATAAATTTAAATCGTAAAACTGTTTAGCATCTTTAACCGAATTATAAACTCCTACACCACCATCATCTTCAGGAGCTACTACGTTTTTACTCTTTAATAAGTTTTTTAAATCTTGGGTAAACTTTTCTGATTGAGCCAATGCTTCATCATAATCGCTTGTCTTTTTTAGGGTAAAAAACAAGTTGCTAATTTTATCGCCACCTCCAAATGTTTTCTGAACTGTAGTTAAGGGCAAATAAGCACGAGTTTCTTCTCTTTCTCCTCCTGGATCTGTAAAAACTCCGACTACTTTAAAGTTAATGTTGTTAATTAGGATTTCTTCTCCTATTGCCTCTTTATCTTTAAGCAGATCGGTTTTCAATTTCATTCCGATAACAGCTACTTTTGCATTACTTTCTAAATCCTTGGCGTTTACATAACGGCCTTGAACTATGGTTAAATTCTCGATTCCACCATAATCTGGATTTACTCCTCTAAATTGATAATTACCAGATTCTTTCCCATAAGCAAAGGACTGCCCCCAATAATTATTTGTTGAAGCTCTTAAATCTAATTTATCTTCGAATTTCTGTACCGATTGATTGTAATCGCTATTGCGAAATTGAATTTGTCTCCCTGGATTTAATCCTTTGTATTCTTTAGTAGTGGTTCCAGACCAAACCTCTATAATTCCGGCAGCATCACGTTCAAATTGTTTTTCAATTCCGTTCTGAAGACCTTTTCCTGCACCAAGCAAGATTACCAAAATAAAGATTCCTGAAGCTACAGAGACTCCCGTTAAGAATGTTCTTAAACGGTTTTTAGAAATGGCTTCAAATATTTCCTGCCAACGTTCAATATTAAACATAAGACGAAGCTCTAACTTGTTCTACTTTTTTATCATCGATAATTAATCCATCTTTTAGGACAACATTTCTTTTGCACATTGCTGCAATATCAGGTTCGTGTGTAACAATCAAAATTGTTTTCCCCTCGTCATTAATCCCTTGAATAAGTTCCATAACTTCATAAGAGGTTTTGGTGTCAAGTGCCCCCGTTGGTTCATCGGCAAGCAATACTTTCGGATTCGAAGCTAATGCTCTTGCAATAGCAACACGTTGTTTTTGACCTCCAGAAAGTTCATTTGGCAAGTGATGAACATGAGAACCCAAACCTACTTTCTCCAAATACTTCATTGCGATCTCGTAACGTTCCTTCCTTTTGACTCCTTGATAATACAATGGCATCGCGACATTGTCTAATGCTGTTTTGTAATTTATTAAGTTAAAAGACTGAAAAACAAAACCTAAAAATTTGTTACGATATTTTGAAGCAATTGTTTCGTTTAATTTTTTAATTGGCGTTTTATCTAAAATATAACTTCCTGAATCGGCTTCATCCAAAATTCCTAAAATATTAAGAAGTGTTGATTTACCCGAACCAGACGACCCCATGATTGCAACCAATTCCCCTTCTTCTATATTAAAATTAATTCCTTTTAATACATGTAATTGCGAACTTCCCATTTTATAGGATTTGTGTAAATCTTTAATTTCAATCATGGTATTGTTAAATTTTTTAGACAATAATAACGTATTTATTAAGTAATTTATGATAATAAAAAGTTAATAATTATGTTACCTATTTTCTATTAGACTACCTTTTTTAGTTATTGTTACACTTTTTTCAGAAAATATGATTGTTTTTGTAATTTTACCTTGTCTAAAAATTCATATTAAAATGAAGCTTACTTCTATTATTACAATGTTTTCGGCGCTTGCCGTATTAACAAGCTGTTCTTCTACTTCAAAATTAGAAACATTAAAACCTGAACCCGATGATGCTAGCCCGCTAGTTTATGATAGCAGCCCGTCATTTATCAACCTTCCGATTACGATCAAATTAAGTGATATCGAAAATCAGACAAACACTCTCCTTAACGGATTGATTTATGAGGATAATAACATCCAAGATGATGATATTGAAATGAAAATCTGGAAACAGGCTCCGATCAAAATTCAAAATGATCCATCAAATCCGAATAAAAGAATTAGAACGATTTTACCGCTTAAAGCGAATATCAAATATCGAATCGGAACAAAAAAAATGGGGATAGAGCTGTACGACGTTAGAGAATTCAACCTAAACGGAGTTATAACTTTATCTAGCGAAACCACTCTTACCAATTGGAAACTAACAACAAAAACAGAGTTTAAGTCTCTAAATTGGAACGAAAGTCCAACAATGACTGTATTTGGCAAAAACATGCCGATTACTTATTTAATAAATCCGGCTATTTCTATTTTTAAAAACCAGCTGGAAAAAGAAATCGATGGAGCAATTGAAAAATCAATGGATTTTAAACCAAATGTTCTTCAGGCTGTCGAAAAAATCTCTACTCCTTTTCAAATGAGTGATACATACGAAAGCTGGTTGCGAATTGTTCCTATCGAAATTTACTCTACAAACGCAAAATTAAAAAACGATTCTTTCTTACTCGATATGGGAATGAAATGCAATATGGAAACCATAGTTGGAAAACAGCCAGAATCAAAATATAATGCTAGCAAAATTGCTCTAAAACCTGTTGCTAAAATCCCAAATCAGATTTCTGCTAATATTGCAGCCATTTCGAGCTATATAGATGCATCAAAGATTATGACCAAGAATTTTGCAGATCAGGAGTTTGGTTCTGGAAGCAAAAAAGTAACCGTAAAAAATGTTTCAATTTGGCATAAAGACGGAAAAATGGTCATTGCTTTAGACGTTTTAGGATCTATTAACGGAACACTTTATTTAAATGGATTTCCTTCATACAATGCACAAACAAAAGAGATTTATTTTGAAAAGCTAGATTACGTCTTAGATACCAAAAGCAAATTGATGCGTACAGCAAATTGGCTGGCACAAGGATATATTCTAAGAAAAATGGAAGAAAGTTGCCGCTATTCCATTCAACCAAATTTGGAAGAAGGCAAAAAAAGCATGGCAGGTTACTTAAAAAACTATTCGCCGATGCCTGGAGTATTTGTTAACGGAAAAATGGAAGATATTCAGTTTGACAAAATACAGTTAACCAACCAGGCCATTATAGCCTTCATCAAAATAAACGGAACGGTAAATGTCTCAGTAAACGGATTGAAATAAAAAAAGAAAAAAGCAGTGTAATTACACTGCTTTTTTCTTTTTAGAATACATTCGATAAATCAAATATCCAATTATTAATACGAGTAAATAAGGAATAACCATTAAGTAAACAATTCCATCATTTACAGCTTCAGCCTTTTTGGTATTAGAATCTCCTCCTAAAGCCGCACGGCACATTGCACATTGCGCATTAGCAGAAATTCCAATTAGAAAAAAACAAACTCCAAAAAAAAGAGCTTGAAATTTGGATTTCACGATTTGAAAATTATTTTTTTTAGTATACATAATATGGAGAAATCATTAAGTAAACCACCACTCCCGTTACTGCTACATATAACCAAAGCGGGAAAGTAATTTTAGCTATTTTTCTATGTCTGTCAAAACGTTTTGCAAGCGCTCTCACATAAGTGATCAAAACTAGTGGAATAATAGCAATTGACAATAAAATATGCGTTACAAGAATAAAGAAATACACGTAACGCAATACTCCCTCTCCTCCGTATTTTGTAGAATCTGAAGTCATATGATACGCTACGTACATAACCAAAAATGCAACCGACAATGCAATCGCAAAAGTCATTAATCTTTCGTGTAATTTCTGATTTCCTCTCTTAATTGCCATAACTGCCAAAACCAACACAACAGCAGTAATACCATTTGTAGTTGCATAAATTGGAGGCAGAAATGATAAAGGTTCTACATTAAAACCAAAATCTTTTAATTTAACACCAAATAAAATTGCCACAACAACTGGAATTATAATTGAAACAGCAATAATAAACTTGTTATATTTTTTCTCTAAAGTATTATCTTCCATTTTTATTCTTCTAATAAAATTTTAATGTCTTGCTGAATATCCCTAACCCCTTTTTTATCTAAACCATCATAATAAATACTCGGATTTCCGAATTCGTCTTTTCTGCAACGAATGTTTCCATCTTTATCAATTAAAGCAAACAGACCAGAATGCTCAAATCCACCGCTTACTTTATCATTTTCTCCTGCATAAAGATTAAATCCTTTATTAGACAAATCCATAATTACGTTTCTGTCTCCAGTTAGGAAATTCCAGTTTGAAGATTTTACACCTAACAATTTAGCATGGTCTTTCAAAACTTGTGGAGTATCATGTTTCGGATCGATTGTAATAGAAACAATCCCAAAGTTCGGATTCCCGAAAAAAGTTTTTTCAATCTCCAGCATGCTCATGTTCATCTTTGGACAAATTGAAGGACAAGTTGTAAAGAAGAATTCCAAAACATACACTTTCCCTTTATAACTTTCATTCGAAATTTTCACATTATCTTGATTTGTCAATTCGAATTTTGGAGCTGGCCCAATTGTCAAAAGCTTACCATCTTTTGAAGATTTAGTCTCAACATTATCCAAACGATTTCCTTTTACAACGTCACCGTTTTTAACTCGATCAACAATTTTAGGAATGGCATAAATCCCAAAAATTAGAATCACAAAAGAGATTCCGATATATGATTTGTTCTTAAACATTATAAATGATTTTTTAAAGTTGCTTTGTAGCGTTATGATTCTTCTTTAAAGCTGCGCGATATTCGTAAAGAATAATCTTGAAGTCATCAAGCATTTCATTACTCAACTCAGACGGATGAAAAGTATCATAACCTTCTTTATATTCTTTCTGGTCTTTTCTACCTCTCAGATTACGTTCTTTATCGACAATATAAACATTAGAAGTTCCAAGGTTTTCATTCAGTTTTTCTTTTAAATGAAGTCCGTCATAAAATTTTTGGATTTCTTCTTTTGAAGCAAAAACAAAATTCCAATTCTTAACATCTGTAAAAGGAGATAAAGCATCAACAATTTTTTGAGCTTCTTTTTCAGTTCCTGTTGGACACAACACTACAAACTGAAGATCTTCAAAACCGTTATAACGTTTGTAGATCTTTTCATTTAGATTAAAATAATTACCTCTATTTTCTAGAATATTTGTACCGGAAAAACCTAGCACAGTAATCTTTTTATCAAGGGAGATTTTTTTTCCGTTTAATGAATTCCAGTTTCCAAAGTCGGCCACTTTTGGTGTTATCACAGGAAGTGTTGTAAAACTATTTACACCAGAAGCAAAAAACAAATACGCTACAATTGGCAATACAAAAAGTACAAAGAGAACTATATTTTTTTTCATTGTATTAACGGAAATTATTGAGGTACAAAAATAAAAAAATCCCGATGTTATCGGGACTCTTTTCGAATTAATATCATGTTAAAAATTCCATTTAATAGTAGAATCTTTAAAAACCCCATAAATATAATGTCCTTCTGTCAATAGAATAAACAATAAATATAAAACTAGGAAGATAACAGGAGAAACTACAGACCATCTAAGGCTGCTTTTTTCACCTTCCATGTGCATAAATGCCCATACAATATAATATGCTTTGAATATTGTAAGGATATAGAAAATCCAGTTTAACAAATTCAAACCAATAAAATGAGTAAATTCTAATGATGCAGGTTTGTAGATACCCAAAATAACTTCAACTGTAGTTACTACTGAAAGTAATGCGAAAACAAACCAGATTCTTTTTGTATTTGATACGTGCTCGTGTGACATAATAATTAAATTCTAAAATTAAACTAGGTAGAAAACTGTAAATACAAATACCCAAACTAAATCTACGAAGTGCCAATATAAACCAACTTTTTCTACCATTTCGTAGCTTCTTCTCTTCTCGTAAGTACCTAATAATACATTAAAGAAAATAATGATATTAATAATAACTCCAGAGAATACGTGGAATCCGTGGAAACCTGTAATAAAGAAGAAGAAATCAGCAAATAATTTATTACCGTACTCGTTTCTAATCAAGTTAGCACCTTCCACTACATATTTAGCTGTTGCTAAATGTTTTTCAGATTCTTCTCTTGACAAGATTGTCTTTTTCTTTTTATCTGTAAGTTTTTCTGTTCTAATTAAAACTTCAGGATGCGCTTTAAAACCAGCCTGAACTTCAGCAACTGTGTAAGTTGGAAGAGACTGAGCGTCTTCCATAAACCAAGTTGAATGGCTTCTTGTTAAAGCTTCTCTTTGTTCTGGCAATTTAACAGCAAAATCAGCTAAAGCTACTCTTTTACCATCTTTATCCACGAACTGAAGTAAGCTACCTCCAGCAGTTTCAACTGCTCCATATTCTCCTTTAATGAAGTTTTTCCATTCCCAAGCTTGAGAACCAACGAAAATTAAACCTCCAATAATAGTCAAGAACATATAGATTGCAACTTTTGTCTTTTTCAATTGGTGTCCTGCATCAACAGCTAGTACCATTGTTACAGAAGAAAAGATCAAAATAAAAGTCATTAATGCTACATAATACATTGGAGCCGCAACACCATGCATAAATGGGAAGTGAGTGAACACTTCATCAGCCAAAGGCCAAGTTTCAATAAATTTGAATCTAGAAAAACCATAAGCTCCTAGAAATCCAGAGAATGTTAAGGCATCTGATACGATAAAAAACCACATCATCATTTTACCATAACTTGCTCCTAAAGGCTCATTGTGACCGCCTCCCCAAGTTTTTTCGTCGTTGTTTGCAGTAGTAACTGTCGCTCCCATAAAAGATATTCGTTAAAAAGTTCCCAAATTTACGTTTTTTTCTTATTTAAAGAAATATAAAAATAAAAATAAATATACCCATAATAAATCCAAAAAGTGCCAATACATCGCACCTAGCTCTATCCCAAGAGTTTGAGTCGAATTGTATTTTTGTTTAAAATGATTATAAATTATAATTAAAAGTGAAATTAATCCGCCAGCTAAGTGCAACAGGTGTGTAACTGTTACCACATAAAGAAAAGTTGTAGTAATTGAACTACCTTCTCCAGTAAAGTAATACCCTTCTGAAACGATTTGTCCAAATCCTTTGAATTGTAATACCACAAATAAAACCCCTAAAGCTAAAGTTCCAAGAAGTAATCCTGTAACCGCACTTCTATTGTCTTTTTGAATGGCTTTTTTTGCCAAATAAAAAGTAACACTACATGCAATAATTACTGCTGTACTCCAATAGAAAGCTGAAGGAAGCTCAAAATTCTTCAACCAGTCTGCTCTTGATTTACTAACTACAAATGCACTTGTTAAACCAGCAAACATCATAGTCATACTAACCATCGCGAAAAGCAGAATCAGTTTTGCTGATTTTGATTTCCTTACTTGTTCTTCATTTGTTTTCAATGTCATTTCCATAACAACTATCTTAAAAATTTATCTACTATAAATACAATTTGCAAAAGTGAAATATAAGAAACACTCACTAGCATTAATGTTCTCGCTGCCTTTGCAGTTCTTAACTTATACAGACGAACCGCATAAAAAAGCATCCAAATCCCTAATAGAAACACTAAAACTGCTGCAATTGGAGAAATAAACAACTGACCCGTAAAACCTAACACAGGCAATAACGATGCTATTATAAGCCAAATTGTATACAATATTATCTGTAAAGCTGTTCCTTTATCTTTTTTACCTGTCGGAAGCATAAATATTCCTGCTTTCTCATAATCTTCGTATAAAAACCATCCGATAGCCCAAAAATGAGGGAATTGCCAAAAAAATTGAATTAAAAATAAAGTACCTGCCTCAATACCAAATTCACCAGTTGCTGCTACCCAACCCAACATAAACGGAATCGCTCCAGGAAATGCACCAACAAAAACAGACAACGAAGTTACTGTTTTTAATGGTGTATAAACACTTGTATAAAGAAATATAGAAATTGCAGCAAACATTGCTGACTTTGCGTTTATCGTATAAAGAAGTGCAACACCAATAACAGTAAGCAAACTCGCTACTAATAAAGCCACTTTAGGAGACATACGTCCTGAAGGAACTGGACGGTTTTTGGTGCGATCCATTAAAGAATCGATATCTTTTTCTATTACTTGGTTAAAAGCATTTGAAGCTCCAACCATACAGTAACCTCCAACTGCCAAAACAGCCAAAACACTCCATTTAAAAGGATGTTCAGAATCTACTCCTAACAAATATCCAGCAATAGAAGAAAACAATACACTAATAGCTAAACCAGCTTTAGTAATCTCTTTAAAATCTAGAAATATTGATTTGAGTGATAATGTGTTTTTTGCAGCGTTCAATACCGTTGTATTTTGTGTATTTTTTTTGAGTGGTGCAAATGTACAAATTAGATTGTAGAATTTGAACCTATAATTTTAGATTTTTTTCAATAAAACCTATAGAAATTAAGATCTCAGCATTCTTTAACACTATATTTCGAAAAATCTTATTAAAAACTAGTAATCAAAATACCAATTAAAAATATCCGAACGTAATCCGACACTAAACCAAGTAGTACTTTGCTTAAAAGTTGTTGCTGTTTCTTGAGTCGGATCAAAATTTCTATAGATTAAACTTCCAAATAATTTCAAGTTTGTCATTGGATTAATTAAATATCCTCCTTGAACATCTGCAATAAAAACACTGGTTTTATTACCCTGTCCGATTTTCACACCCGTATCATACGGACGCTTCACATCATAACTTTTATAAATATTTCCTCCATAATTATAAGAGTCTTCTGCAGTATCAAAATCTAAACCTCTTGTACCAACTGTTAATTTTGCATCGGCAAGCCAACGACCTTTGTGGTATCTCGCAATTGCAATAAGCTCTTTAAAATTGCCTCCCCATTGGTGTCCAACACTTTGATTATTATGTCCGTAATTGGTAATAACAGCGCTATGTGAGTACACATAAGGACGGACACTATTCAACTCGACCTGCAACAAAAGATCTTTTACATTAAATGCGTTGAAGTATTTTGCTCCAAATTGAAATCCGAATTTGTTTTTCCAGCTTTGATTTCCCGCTCCAACATCTGAAACAGAAAATTCATCGATCAAGAATTGTGAATAAAGATTTATACTATTATTCCATTTGTATTTACCCGTAATCCCTAAAAGCGCATTTCCGCTTCTAGATGAAGATCCGAATTCTACCGCACGGTAAAAAATAATCGGATTAACAAAATTAGCATCAAAACCTCTGTTGTTGGTGTCTGTCCAAACCACAGATTCAAAAAACCCTAAGTTTAATCTATTTGAAACATTCCAGCTCAAATAATGATTGGCCATAAATTTTGTCGCATACGTCTTTTCGGCTGTTACTTCTGGACGAACATCTTTCATCCACATGTACGTATTGGTATATTTAATTTTCCAGAATTTGGTGTTGATTTTAAAATATGGGTACGGACTCGCTCCATCGCTTTCCAACAAAGAACGATAACCGTCACCTATAAAATTTCTTCCATAACCCAATTGAAAATCAAATATTTTTCCTGGTGCGAAAGTGATATTCGCTTCCGCTAAAGGAAAATCATAAGCATCCGTTTTGAATCCTTTTGCAATTCCAATCCCCGGAATTATTGCCGGATTTCCTCCCGATGGTTTAATAGATTCTGCATAATCGTTAAAATATCCTGCAAATCTTCCTTGACTTTCAAAAAATGTCGTAGTAAAATTAATTTGTTTCCCCAAACCTCCTCTAAAGTTTAGCGCTCTAGTATTCACATAAGTATAAGATGCATCAAGATCTGAAGCCTTACCCATTTGCAAATCCACAATCGGATTTAAGGCAAACCAATAATCTTCTCCTTGAATCTGCACTAAATTTTCATTCCACCATTTTCTTCCCAGCCAAGTCGATGTTTTTTTCTGCAACGATTCATTTACCGCTCTCAAATTATAATACTTTGAAACCTCAGCGTAAGTATAGGGCTTAGATGCTGTATGATTATTAATCCCAACTTGATTCATTTCTGCATCAAACTGCGCGTAATAACTATGTGAAAAAGGAATATTTAAATGACTATCAAATTCTGGATTATTGTATTTTTTATACACAATACTATCCAATTCTGTCATTGGTTTTTCGGTAGGCTTTAAAATTTCCGCTGCTGCTTGAGCTTCTGCTGCAAGCTGTGATGCACTTTTTAGCGGTATATCAATAGAAATCGTATATTTAGAATATGTTGGTTTTCCGTTGTAAGTTGAAGGTTTTATTTTTGGAAATGCACCAAAAACTCTTTTTGCTTCTTCAGACAATTCTTCAGTTTCTGCAGAAACATAAATTACTTTAAATTCGCCTTCTGCATTTACCTCAAAAAGTACTTTTACCATTCCTTTATAATTGTTTTCTTTTAATTTTTGAGGAACTTGAAAATTGCTAAACACAAAATCTTGAACTTCTTTATAAAAACAATTTTCTAATTTTTTGCCTTCTAAATTTTCGCAGTTAGGAAAAATTGGAAACATTTCTGCCGCAAAACCTGGCTGAACAGTAGAATTACCATTTTGCTGAGCAGAGACAATAAAGAACGAAGAAATTAAAACAAGGGACAAAAAAAACTTATTCACTTAAAATTGGGGTATTTATTTAATATTGATTTGGGGAAATTTCTCCGTTTACAATTGCTTTTGCCGCTGAAGTTCCGATACGTTTTACTCCTAAACGAATCATTTCTCCAGCTTCTTCAAATGAACGGACTCCACCAGCTGCCTTTACTGAAAGCGGCGAAGCATTTTCGAGCATCATAATTATTGCTGGAACTGTTGCTCCATTTGGAAGATCATTCTCTGTTTTATAAAAACCTGTAGAGGATTTCACAAAGACAGAATCAAAATCTTCTTCTTTAAAATTAGACACTACAACATGTTTTATTAAAGCAGATAACTGAATAATTTCTTTATCTGTTAAGGCTGCAACTTCAATAATCCATTTTACTGTTTTATCATTTGCCAACCCAATCTGCGTTCCAATTAAGATTTCTTTTTTAACCAAATCAAGATCTCCATTTTTGAACGCTTCATAATTACAAACAAAATCTAAATCGTCAGCTCCGTTTGCAATTGCTTCGTTTGCTTCTTTAATTTTGATTTCCAAACTTGACTTTCCTTCTGGAAAATCAATTACAGTTCCAACCAACAAGACCGAATTGGCCTCAACAACCATGTTTTTTGCCAGAGAAACATATTCTGGACGAATCATAATTAGCTTAAAACCTTCTTGAATTGCTTCCTTTATTGCATTTTTGATTACAACAGTATTTTCTGCTTCCGAAAGACCAGCTTGCGATGCAGTTTTTAAATACGTCGAGTCTAAATATTGCTTTACATTCATTTTGATAGAAGTTGCAGGAAACCAGCACAAAAGTACATTTTATATTGAAAAAACATAGCTTTTAAATGCTTGATTTTCTTGTAATAAAAAACCCACCGAAGTGGGCTCTTTTATTATATTTTATCGATTTGCCTCTTAAAAGCTATTGCAGAAAAAACTGCCACAACTGCTCCAAGCGAATTTGCTAAAACATCTGTAACATCTGAAGCTCTTGTTACTGTAAGAGCGCTTTGGAGAATTTCGATTGTAATTCCAAAGAAAACAGAAAATATAAATGAGATCAAATAAGCCTTATAATCGTCTGCACCTTTTCCTTTTAGTTCTTTTTTGAAAAACAAAATCCATGAAATTGTAAATCCAAAATGAAAACAGAAATGTACAATTTTATCAATGCTTGGAAAATTAATCGCCGGTATATTGCTAGAATCTGTAAGACAAAAATAAGTAATGATTCCAGAGCAGATAATTGCCCAAATTAACAATAGTTGTTTAGGCACCGATTAATTCTTTATAAGCTTGATCAGATAATAAAGTGTCAATTTCTGAAGCATCAGCAATTTTTATTTTAATCATCCATCCCGCTCCATAAGGATCTGAATTTACAGTTTCAGGAGCACTTTCTAAGTCTTCATTAAAAGCAATGATCTCACCTGTTAATGGTAAAAATAAATCAGAAACTGTTTTTACAGCTTCAACAGTTCCAAAAACTTCATCTTTTGAAAGTGTCTGATCTAAAGTTTCTACCTCAACATACACGATATCTCCTAACTCTTTTTGTGCAAAATGAGTAATTCCTACAGTTGCAACATCTCCTTCGATGCTAACCCATTCGTGATCTTTTGTGTACTTTAAATTTGCTGGTATGCTCATAATCGTTGTGTTTGAAAATTGATTGTTTAAAATTTAAGCCACAAATGTAATAATCTTCTAATAAAATCTAGTTTAGAAACTAAAATTTAATTTCCAAAATTATAACGAAGTGTGAAACCTGATCTGATATTCGTTAAAGGGAAAGAAGTCGAAATAACTGCTTTCGAGAACGAATGATCGTAATAGAATATTGCTGTTAAGTTTTTACTGAAGGCATAATCGGCCGTTAATTTTAAAGTCCAGATGTTCTGTCCCGCTGCCAGCTGATTATTATCGTAATCTAAATATCGAACTAAAGTCTCATTATTTCTATATGAAAAATCAGCTTTTATATTGATATCACTCTTAATAATTCCAGTTGGATTATCTGCTAATCTTGATGAGATAATAACGTCTTTAAAACGATATCCTAATCCAACAACATACTCTACTCCTTTAACCTCTGTCAATAAATTATTATCAAAACTCATAGACAGTGCGCGATCTTTTTTAATTTCTGTTAATAAACGGAATGAATTTTTCAACTCAAAATCAACTCTAACCAGCGGACTAAATTGTTCCACTAAGTTAACATTAGACATGATTGTTTTATTAAAGAAGTTGGTGTTTACGTCTTGACCACCCGGATTTTCCAAATAATCAAAATTTGATCTAAACTGGCTAATCGTGTAAGACGCTCTATAATTATGCTGTAATGAAAATCGTCTAAAATGATCTTTGAAATATTTATAACGCATTAAACCATTATATTTCACATTCCAGTTTGGAATAGGGAAACTTCTAAAAATACTAGTTGAACTATTTGAAGCATCTCCTCCTGTATAAGCCGCCATAAATGAAGGCAAAAGGACAGCCTGATTACTTTTTGAGAAGCCTATAGGATAACCTTCATTGGCCACATAAATTTTGTAATTCGGATCTGATTCATCTGGAATAGGATTATTTGAATCTCCGTATCTAGGAATTACACCTCCTCCATAATGCTGTTCTGCCAAACGATTTGCAATAACTAAACGATTGCTTCTAAAATCATCAAACGCCGAAGACTCCGTTTCTGTACTTGTTGAGAAAGCAGTCTTAATCAATACAGTAGAAATTGAAAACATTCCGTAACTGTATGGTGACAATGCTATATACTCGCCTGTATTTTGGTCTACACTATATTGCTCCGATGAATTTTCAGAATATGCTCTATCCATTGCTAGGTCAATTTTCAAATCTGGCAATAAATCTACGTTTGCTGTTACCTTCAGCAGTTTGTTGCTTACTTGAGTAAAGTTTTGATTGAAATTTTGGTAACTAGTTAGCCAGCCATTTTTAGCGGCTTCAAAACGAACATCATCCTGACTACCAAAAACAAACCCTAATGAAGGTTTAGATGTACCAAAGAAACCAACTCCAGGAATATAACCCGGCAACACAGTACCACTATTTTTTGTATAGTTAATCTGAACATTTTTAATACTTGTCAAAACCCCAATCAAACCATCATAAAAAGGATTACTGCTGGTAACTGGTTTAGCCGTATTTACAATTTTCTCTCCTGGTTTTGGCGGTGCAGCAGGCTTTGCTTTTGCTGGCTTACCTCCCGGTGTCAAACCTAAATATTTATACAGCGTATTCATATTTAATGTCGTAGAAAAGGTATTCGAATTAGCATTTTGAACCGTATTTCCTAAATCCCAAGACACTCCACTATCATCAACGTATTGAGAAAGTGCCGTAGACGATCTTTGCCAATTGTAATCTGCCGTATAAGAATAGGTTGCTTTTATAAAACTAAATATTGGAATTTTATTAATTGGAATATCATAGTTTAAAACCAATTGCTGTAAATGCTGATTTGGTATACCAATATCAAAATAATCATCCCAAATATTAAAATCTTCTTTTGGCGTATTATCGTCGTTCAAAAAGTTTCTAACGATATTATTCGACGCTGCTGTGTAATTTAATTTCAACGATTTTGTCAAATTAAATCCGAAGCCATATTGATAATTAAACGCAAAGTTTCTTCTGTAAAGAGGATCTAAACCAATACCTTCTACATCAACTTGTCTATATTGCTGGCGATTACTTTGCCTTAAAATATTAGTGTTAAATGAAACGTTCGAAGGAAGATAATTGATATTAAAGTCGCTTAACAATTTCCAATATTCACTTGTTTTCATGAATTTGGTTTGCTTAAACGGAACTACTTCTTTGGGCTGAAAAGTATAAGCATAATTGACCGAAGTATTAGACTGCTCATCATTATAACTTTCAACTTCATAATCATGTCGCTCTACCTGATTATAAGACTGCGAGAACGTAAAGTTTTCTACATCATAAACATGTGGTTTCTGTTCTGGTGCTCTGTCTTTTCTTACCCCAATAAAATTGATACTTTTACGCTTAGTGTAATCTACCGCTCGCGTTCTAATATTTTCTTTTTCTGCTGGATCTGTCGTTTCTTTTATTAATTGGTCTAATTTAATATCTTGATTAAACGGATCGTATTCTGGCGTAATAACTTCTTCTCCAATCGCATAATTGAATGGAAGATTAATTCCCCATTTCGGAGGAAGCAGTTTTCCTAAATTAATATTGGTTACAATGTTGTACTGCTGAATATCTTCACGATCTCTCTCGTTGGCTCCCTGTTCAAGAGAACCAAAACCTATCGTGCTCTTTTTTCCAGAAGCAGATAATGTCATTAAGTCGGCCATATTGGTATCTACATTCAGCAATGCAGCCATACCTCCTTTATTTTCCAAATCGGACATACGAAGTTCGTTAAACCAAACTTCTCCCATAATATCCTTATGATTTGCCGCACTTTTTACTCCGACCATTAAATTTCGAACTAAACCGAAATTCGGATTTCCTTTAATACCTAAAGTCAATTTACCGTCCTGGTCACCACCGTCTACATCTGGATCTCGATCTGGATAATAAATACCATTTATATCTCTTTTTGGCGAATTAATATCGATATTCATTCCCAAGATTTTCATCCTCGTAAGTAATGACAGTGCTACATCAATATTATTTTCTTCAAGCCATACTTGATCTGGACTTATGGTACAGCTTCCTCCAGTTCTTGTTACTTTTAATGGTATCTCAATTTGATAAAAGTTCTGTGTAAAGTCATTACCAAAACGAATAAATCCAATCATCTCATCATCTAAAAGCTGAGTTTCATTTGGAAGAGATTCTGCGTGAAGGAACATTTTCAGTTTTTTGTACTGACGCATATCAACACTTACATTTTTGAAAACTGCTCTAGAATCTTGATATTCTAATCCTGAACCTGCTATTCGCAATGCTAAAGACTGTTCATTCTGATTAATAATTGTATTATTATTGTACAATTGCTCTCTTTGGACTCCTGGCGGAATAACATAATTTACAGGACATTTAGTTCCATTTTCCTGAATATTTACAGCAGCAACATCAAATTGAGTTCCGTCATCATCAGGGTTTGTATCGTTTGCATCAAGCGTTCCTGCATACTTTCTCCATTCTCCTCTAACCAAATCTAATGCTCCAAAACGAACTGTCATTTGATCATTAAACCCAGTCATAAACATACGCATGAAACGAATAGATCTAAAATCGGTAATATTTCCAATAGTATTTTGAGGCTTCGAAACCGGAATTTTAAACTGAATCCATCTTGCATTGGTTGTACTACCATTAGGAAGATCTACATTTTGAACCTCTCTAATATCTGTAATATAATTTTCTCCAACTTGCATTCCTGGCCTTACATCAATACTGTATTCATAATACGCATTGATTGTACTCATTGTGTTATCACGATTAATATCTTCAACGTCTGGAAGAGTTGTTGAACCACGATTTGGATCATCAACGCTTACGGCAGAGTTCCCCTCTGTTCCGTTGTATCTTTTATAACGCTGTAAAACGCCTCCTTCTGTATTTAAGAAGTACTTATAGTTATCTGCCGCAGGATCTTCTTCTCCTGCATAATTGGTATAAATTGATCCCTCTTTTGCATCTGGCAAACCATCTAAACCAACATCTTGATTTTTACGATTGTCTGGATTAGTATCAAATGCATAAATCAATGATTGAGATGCTGGTACGTCTCCCCAAATCGGCTGCGGATTTACCATTATCTGATCTGGCCCTAAACCGTTTTCATATTGTTTTCTTCCATCTTTCAGAACGTCTTCTGAAACTTCTCCTAAATTGAAGTAAATTTTTCCATTATTAGTTCCCTGAGCCTGCCCTGTTCCCACATAAGGATCGAGTACCCAGAACTGAATGTATTCAACATTTCCTTGCTCAAAGTTTGTAGAATTCAGTGCACGCATAATTCCTCCAAAATTAGATGAAGGGCTACTTGAACTAAAATTAGGATTATTATTGTAAGGTCCTCTATCTGATGGATAATATGTTAAGTCTAATGTATTAACAACCTGAATCTGCCCTTGCGCAATATCTGTATTTGGATAAAGCTCTCTACTATAAATTCTTCTTGTTGAGTTTAATGACAAATCATCATTTGAAACTCCAGATGGTTTTGAGGTATAGAAAATCGGATCGATAGTATACCAAGCCAATTTTGCGCGTTTAAAACCATACTCAAGCGTATTGGAGTTGGCATTGAAAGTATTGTCTGTAGCAGAAGTAATAAATGGTGTAGAAGCCAAACTCCAGGCATACGCAGATCTCATATCGATTGTGGTCTGAGTACCTTCAAAATCGTCAATATAAATAGTTGCTTCACCTTCAAAATCACTTGCTTTTGGAGCATCTGGTTTTAAAAATGCCACTTCTCCACGAATAGAAAGATTAGATGGAACGTCTGTATCTATGTTTGGTAATTTATTAGCCAATCTTGTCAAAAATGGAACTTCTGTTGCATAATTTCCATTAAAACCAAAAATGGTGTTATTTACAGATTCTTGTCCGTAGCTTGATTTTTGAGTAAAAGGACGTTCTGTCATTTTTAAGAATGTACCTCCCACAACAAATTTTTCTGAAATTTTATGTTCAACATTAAGTCCCATAAACCTTCTTGTCTGCTGCCCAAAGATTGAATTGTTCTCCAACGAAACTTCAATTGGTGTATTAGAAGCCTGAAGCGAAGGATCTAATATCTGTACACGTCCTAATTGATAATCGACACTATAATCAATACCCTCTACTAAAACACGTCCTGCTGCAGTTACCACAACAGACCCTTGCGGAACATTAAATGCACCGATAGGAATACCATTGCTTCCCGAAGATTTATATTTTCCTCTTAATAAGAATTTGTTTTTATCACTATCCTGCAATGCACCAGCCTGGGTATTTCTATACATGTTTCTAAACACATACTTCTTCTGATTTGCATTATAAGTAGCTGGATCATTATAACTTTCTCCTGAGTTAGTGTTTAACTTTCTAAATAAAAGTTCTCCAAAAGGCTCTTTAGTTGTAAAAATAATTCGGGCATTCTGCACATCAACAGTTACCCCTGGAACATAATCAAAGAATCCATCTCCTCCCGTTTGCGGATCGTTGTTGTAATTTAAACGGTCAAGATTAAAAACATTCAATAATGGCGTTTGGTCTACTTTATCGTCTGGTGCAGGATTTGCTGGAAAAGTAGTTCCTGTTACTGGCGTAATATAGTTTATTGGCGAAGGATCTGTATAAAGAATGTTAAGTCTAAAATCTTCTTGTTTGATTTGATAGGCTTGAGGAATTTGATAAACGTTTTTCATCATCAAGTTCCAAACTGGATTTTGAACGTTTGTCAAACTGCTTTTCAGCATTTTTAAAACCAAACTCTGCGTTACAATTGCTTGATTGGCATTGTTGTTTCCGGTAACTACAGTCGCATCTACACCATCACTACCAAACTCTCCCACTTGGTATGTTTTTCCTCCAACTGTATATTCAAACGCAACCGCTAGAATTTCGTCATTGGCCAATCGCTGCTGTAACGAGATGTAACCTAACTGAGCGTTAAAAGTATATTCGTTTGTCGTTAATTTTCTAGCATTTTCCAGAACAGAATAATCAGTTCCCTCATTTACGTTGGTATTATTAAATCCAGATTTTGCTGTTACAATTTCTCTAATATTAGAGTTTAAATAACTTCCTGCTTTTCCAATTGATGCCGGATCGTATTTATTATTTGTATTATCTGTAGGTGAATCTATTGGGTTATTAAAGAATCCTGCAGGATTTGTAATTACAACAACCTGGTTATCTGGCACACCAGAAACTTGTCCTTCCCCTAAATCCTGAAGTGCAATAACGTTTCTTAAGTTGTTACTTGTTGTTGTTACCCTATTCTGTTTATTAGTTACCCATACTTCGATTCTTGTAACTTGAACACGGCTGTCAATTAACGGATAGTTTTTAAGAGAAGAATCGTATTTATTTCTAAAGTATTGTGATAAGAAGAAATGTCGATCATTATCATAATCTAAGGCAAACAAATCAAAGTTTTGCACCGTTCCTCCACCTTCTGCGACTATACTTTTAGTTTGAGATTTTTGTTCTGAGAAAACTCCCGTAACAGTTGTCTTACCAAATTGCAGTTGAGCTTTGACCCCGAATAAACTTTGAGCGCCTCGAATTAAGGTACTATTTAAAGGCATGCTTACATTACCGACCTCAACTTTCTGAACAATATCGTCTTCTGAGGGCGTATAAGCTAGTTTAAATAAGTTTTGAAAAGCAAATGTAGATTGTGTATCGTAGTTGGCATTTACCTCCAAACGAGTTCCAATTTTCCCCATTAAACTCATACTGATTCTTTGATCAAAATCAAAAGTTAAGCTAGATCTGTTTCTTGGCGAAAATGATGGATTGTCTTGTTTAGTATAACGCATACCCAAGTCCATTTCTACTGATCCTGTGGGCTTTACATCTATAGTATTACTTCCAAAAATGCTTTCGAACAAACTCGAATTGATGTAATATCTTGGTAATAAATCTTTTTTGGCTGCCTCGGCTCCAGCTTTTTTGCCATCAATAGCATCCGATTTTTTTCTAAAATAATCTCTTCTTGCTTCTTTGAGAACTAAATCTTCGTATTCTTTTGGAGTTAGAATTAAAGGGTAATTGATGGAGAAACCATCTACCGAATTGGTATAGATATAACGATCTGTAATAGGATCGTATCTATATGCCGAAAGTACGCTCGGAGGATCTTCGAGCTCTATCTTACCTACTGAAAACTGAGTTTTAGTTGTATCTTGTGCTGCCGGTGTAACCTGTGCCCGCAAAACATTACCGCAGAGTAATACCAGCAACAAAATACAAATTTTACGCATAGAATTCTTTTATATAAAATGAAATTTATAAGCTTTTTAAAGCCTTTTTGATAATTGTTTCAACGGTAGCTTCTGGATCTTCTTTTACGATTCTTTCTACCACTTTTTCTGAAGCTTTTCGGACAAAACCTAATACTTCTAGAGCAGATAACGCTTCATCTCGGTTTCTATTGTTTTGAACAGCAAAAACTTCGTCAATATCGTACAATTTAACAACTTTTTCTTTTAAATCAAGTATAACTCTTTGTGCCGTTTTGTTTCCAATCCCTTTGATAGACTGGATTATGCCCACATCTCCAGATGCGATGGCATTTATAATTTGCTTTGGTTCTATAGAAGAAAGCATTGTTCTGGCAATTCCAGCTCCGATTCCTGAAACAGAAAGCAACATTCTAAAAATTTCGCGCTCCGATTTTTCGGCAAAGCCATATAAAGTATGCGCATCTTCTTTAATTTGAAGATGCGTATACAATTTTATATTTTCAGAATTTGGAATTAAGGAGAAGGTATGTAATGATATATTTACTTGATAACCAACCCCTCCACAATCAATTACAACTTCTGTAGGATTCTTTTCTACTAATCTTCCCTGCAAATGTGCTATCATAAATGTAATTTATTAGTATCAAATATAACAAAAATGCCATAAAACTACGACAAATTTGTTCAATCCTTTAGAACGTTTATTGTGTTATTTTATTCTTTTTGCTTTCTTTTTCCTGTGCATCAATAACAGCAATAGCTGCCATATTTACCATTTCTTCAACGCTAGCACCCAATTGGAAAATGTGAACTGGTTTACCCATACCCATCATGATTGGCCCAATTGAATTCACTTTATACAATTCTTTCAATAATTTGTAAGTGATATTTGCTGACTCTAAATTAGGGAAAACCAATGTATTAACTTTTTTTCCTGCTAATTTAGAGAATGGGAATTTCTCTTGAAGCATTTCTGGATTTAAAGCAAAATCTGCCTGAATTTCTCCATCAACGATTAACTCTGGATGATTTTTATGCAAGTAAGCTACAGCTTCTCTAACTTTTGAAGCGCTCTCGCTAGTTGAAGAACCAAAGTTTGAGAATGAAACCATTGCTATAACTGGCTCAATACCAAACATTTTTGCAGTTTTTGCAGTCATGATTGCAATATTAATCAAATCTTGTGCAGACGGATTAATGTTTATTGCTGTATCTGATAAAAACATTGGTCCACGAGAAGTAAGCATCATATTTGCCGTTGCTACCAAAGAAGCGTTAGGCGCTTTTTCGATTAACTGAAGCATTGGCTTAACTACTGAAGGATAGCTTCTAGAATGCCCTGTTACGAGTGCATCTGCCTCTCCTTCGTTAACCATCATCGCTGCAAAGTAGTTTCTTTCGCGCATGAATTTTTCTGCATCTAATTTAGAAACACCTCTTCTTCCTCTAGTTTCCCAGAATGATTTTGCAAATCTGTTGCGTCTTTCTGCTTCTTCATCTGTCTTAGGATCAATGATTTCAAGATCAGCATCAAAACCAAGTTCTGCTTTCAATTCTAAAATCACTTCTTTGTTTCCTAATAAAATTGGGAATCCAATTCCGTCTTCGTAAACAATTTGAGCTGCTTTTAAAACGTTTAATTGATCTGCTTCAGCAAAAACAATTTTCTTTGGATTTAGTTTTGCACGGTTTGTAATCAAACGCACCATTTTGTTATCGTTCCCCATACGTTCGCGAAGAACATCTTCGTAAGCTGCCCAATCTGTAATAGGATTTTTTGCTACTCCAGATTCCATTGCTGCTTTTGCAACCGCTGGAGCTACAACAGTAATCAATCTAGGATCGAATGGTTTAGGAATGATATATTCTTGACCAAAACCAAGTTTTGTTGCACCATAGGCTACGTTAACTTGTTCTGGAACTGGTTCTTTTGCCAAAATAGCTAGAGCTTTTACAGCCGCCATTTTCATTTCTTCGTTAATTTTTGTCGCTCTTACGTCTAGCGCTCCTCTAAAGATATAAGGAAAACCTAAAACGTTATTTACCTGATTAGGAAAATCTGAACGTCCCGTAGCCATAATAACATCTTTACGAGTTTCTGTAGCTAAATTATAATCGATTTCCGGGTTCGGGTTTGCCATTGCAAAAACGATCGGATTGTTAGACATTGTCAATAACATTTCTGGTGAAAGAATATCTCCAGAAGATAATCCGATGAAAACATCAGCGTCTTTTACCGCTTCAGCCAAAGGAATCTGAGGTCCGTCAATTGCATATTTTAATTGTAAATCTGAAAGTGCAGGATTGTCTTTAGTTAAAAGTCCTTTACTGTTGTACATTAAAACATTTTCAACTTTTACTCCAAGTAAAACATATAAATCTGTACACGCAATCGCCGCAGATCCTGCTCCAGAAACTACTACTTTTACGTCTTCTGCTTTTTTACCTGCCAATTCAAGTGCATTGATTAAAGCTGCAGAAGAAATAATTGCTGTTCCGTGCTGGTCGTCGTGCATTACCGGAATATCCAATTCTTCGATCAGCCTTCTTTCTATTTCGAAAGATTCTGGAGCTTTAATATCTTCCAAATTGATACCTCCAAAAGTTGGAGCAATATTTTTTACAGTTTGAATAAATTCTTCCACATTTTCAGTATCGATTTCGATGTCAAAAACGTCTATATCAGAAAATATTTTAAATAGTAAACCTTTTCCTTCCATTACAGGTTTTCCTGCTTCTGGACCAATATTTCCAAGACCTAAAACAGCTGTACCGTTTGAGATTACGGCTACTAAATTTCCTTTTGCTGTATATTTATAAACGTCTTCTTTGTTTGCTGCGATTTCTAAACATGGTTCTGCAACTCCCGGCGAATAAGCCAATGATAAGTCTCTCTGGGTTGCATATTTTTTTGTTGGAACTACCTGAATTTTTCCTGGAGTTGGTTCTGCATGATACAGTAACGCCTCTCTTCTTTTACTCTCTTTGTTCATTTTTTTTAGCATTTATTCTAGCTTACAAAGATATAAGTCTTGTTTTAAAATGGCGTATTTTTAGCGTTTTCTTTTCCTAAAATCTATTCGAATAAATAAAAAAAGTCCAATAGAAATTGGACTCGTTTGAATTTTTATCGTTTTTAGCTACTGTTTATTGAGAAATATAAGAATTCAAATGGTTGATTGTGTCTTTTTGAATTTCTATAATTGCCTTCACTACATCGCTGATTGAAATTACTCCAACCACTGTTCCGTCTTCTAAAACAGGCAGGTGTCTTATTCTTTTTTCGCTCATAAGTTCCATACAATCTTCAAGATTATCTGAAAGTTTTACTGTAAAGACATTACTTTCCATAATCTCATGAACAAAAGTTTCTTTCGAAGATTTATCCTTCAGAACAATTTTTCTGGCGTAATCTCTTTCCGATAATATTCCTTTTAAAATATTATCATCCATAACTAAAATTGCTCCAATGTTTTTTTCTCCCATAACTTTTAACGCATCATAAACCGTTAAATTGGAGAAAATAGAATACACATTCCTTCCTTTTGCCTTAAGTATTTGATCTACAGTCATAATGAAAAATTTTTAGGTTTATAAAGTTAAAACAAAAACCAACACGATCTACAGCGAAATCGATTTTTTAAAAACATAAACAATTCATTTTAAACATAATACATCAAAATTTGTGTTTTCAAAATTATAGTGTAAAGAATGAAAATGTTTAGAATTGTTTTTTGAAGAAAATTAGATTTTTTAACGTTTACCGATTTATTTCTACCTTACGGTAACTCCTAACGAAGTTTTCATCTATTGTATTTAATTTAATGGCAATTCTGTTAAGAGTTACAGGCCAGTAAAAAACATTTAGGTCATCAAGATAATTATTCATCAAAAAATAAACCCTCTTCTAAAATTTAGAAAAGGGTTCTATAATTGGAATTTAAAAAATTGAAAATTTCCTGTTTTTACATCGCAACAATAATAAACTCGCTTCGTCTATTTTGCATGTGCTGTTTTTCTGTACATTTTACTCCGTCTGCACATTTATTGACCAATTGCGTTTCTCCATAACCTTTTGCGCTTAATCGATCTTCGGTGATTCCTTTTTGAATTAGCCAGTTTTTGGTTGACTGTGCTCTTTTTTCTGAAAGAATCTGATTGCTTTCTGAAGAAGAACGGCTGTCGGTATGAGAACGAATATCAAGTTTCATGTTTGGATAATCATTTAAAAGATTAACCACTTTCATTAATTGTGGTTCTGATGTCTTTTTAATAGTCGCTTTACCCAAATCAAAGAAATTCATAGGCAGATTTAACAGTTTTGCAATGTCTACTCCTACACGCATAGAACTCAATTTTACTGGACTAATAGCCACTTTTTTGATTGCTACTGTTTTTGCCACAAGCGGTTTAAACACTTTATTTAATCCAATTAATTGAGTAGTTTCTCCTTTTTCTTTGCTAATAGTGACTACAACTTCTTTGGCATTGTAATCTTCTTTGGCAGTTCTGATGGTATATTTTTTACCACATCTTAAATCAGGGAAAACATAATTTCCTTTTTCGTCTGTAGTGATTGTTCCAACTGGATCAAATTTTTCATTGAATAAAGTCAAAGAAGTATTTGCCAAAATTACGTTTGATTCTGCATCGGTAACAGTTCCTGATAAATTTTGTTCGCAGATTAATCTTCTTGTTTCGGTAAATCTGTAAATATCATCCATCCCTAGTCCATTTTCTCTGTTTGAAGAAAAGTACCCGCTTCTGGTTTTACTGTCAATATAGAAAGCAAAATCGTCTTGTTTACTATTTACAGGTTCTCCAACATTTAAAACGTCATCATAAGTTCCGTTCGCTTTAATACGAGAAGCAAAAATGTCTAATCCACCTAAACCTGGACGTCCGTCTGTAGCAAAATACAATTCGTTTTCTCCAGAAATGAAAGGAAAAGTTTCTCTTCCTTCTGTATTAATAGTTGGGCCTAAGTTTTCTGGTGTACCAAAAGTTCCATCATTATTAATTGCAACTTTATAAATATCAGATTGTCCTAATGTTCCTGGCATATCTGATGCAAAGTAAAGTGTTTTTTCGTCTACACTCAAAGCTGGATGCGCCGTACTGTATTGATCGCTATTGAACGGAAGTTCTGCAACATTTTTCCATTCGTTATCAATAAATTCTGCTTTGTACAATTTTAATAGCGTTACATTTTTGTCGTTGCTGCGTCTTTTACCATCTGTAAAATTATTTCGAGTAAAATACATCGTTCGTCCATCTTTAGTAAAAATCGGACTTGACTCATTGAAATTATCTTTTTTTCTTTTTACTAAAAGTTCTGGTTTTCCAACACTTCCGTCTGGAAGTAGATCGGCTGTATATAATCTGGAGAAAGATCTATTTGTCCATTGAAAATTAGCTTTAACAACTCCTCCTGTATCGCGTGCAGAAGTAAAGACGATTTTATTATTATACACAACACTTCCGTAATCTGAATATCGAGAATTAACTCCAGCGTCGGCAATTTGGAATCGCCCTGAGTTTTCTTTTATATCTTCTAAATAATTCTTGTCGCTTCTAATAAGATCTGCTCTCTTTTCTGCAGTTGCTTTTTGATTGAATTTCTGCAAAATCTCATCAGATCTGCGATAGTCTCCTGCCGATTTTAATGATTGTGCGTATCGATACAAATATTCAGCATCTTGATTTTCGTTTATGACAAATAACTGTTCGTACCATTTTAATGCTTTTTTCAACTCACCATTAAAATAGTATGAATTTGCCAAACGTTGAACTACACCTTCATTGGTCGTTTCAGCATTTACTAAAGTCTCATATACTTTTATGGCATCCGCGTAAGCGTACTCTTCGTATTTTTTATCTGCATATTTTATATTCATCGTAGTAAATGGATTTTGTGCACTTACATTTGAAACAAAACAAAACAGTAAAATAATCAATATTAAATTTCTAGCTTTCATAGGTTGTATTAAAAGAATCTTGGGGATATCATTTTATTGTAATTATTAAAGAATTCGAATCTTAGGAAAACCTCATGAGATCCAGAATTATATTTTCTTAATCTTGTCGTTTCATGATCGTAACCATAACCTATGTACATTCCTTTTGTAACTTGAAATCCTGCCATTGCACTAACAGATGCGCTCCAGCGATAAGCAAGTCCTAAAACGAATTTGTCATTAAACATAAAATTTCCTGAAACATCAACCTGCAAAGGAGCTCCTTCTACCATTTTGGTCATTAAAGCTGGTTTGAATTTTATGTACTCTAAACGATCTAAATTAAATACATAGCCTGCTATTAAATAATAATTGATTTTTTCTTTAAAAATAGCCACATCATCTGAGTCATAACGATTTGTTTCTATAAAATTAGGAACCGATAACCCGACATATGCTCTATCTGAATGAAAATAAAGTCCCGCTCCAACATTGGGCGAAAATTTATTCTTAAGGTTCTGAAACTGCGGATCATCTTGATCTTCATAACTCAATTTATTGATATCGATGTTAAAAAGATTAGCTGTTCCTTTTATTCCGAAAGACAAATTCCATGTGTCCGAAGTTGGAATTGTATAAGACAAATCTGCCGATAAAGTATTCTCTACAGTTGGTCCGATTTTATCATTTACCAAAGAAACTCCAAGTCCTAAATCACTATTATTCAAAGGCGTATTAATAGAAAATGTACTCGTTTCTGGCGCTCCATCTAACCCAACCCATTGCGTACGATACAAACCAAAAACGCTTAAAGCTCCACGTGAACCCGCATACGCTGGATTGACTTCGATTGTGTTATACATGTATTGTGTATATTGTGCATCTTGCTGCGCATTTGACACAATCGAAAAAAACATAAAAACTAAAATTAACTTTTTCATTTATTAAGTTTTAGAACGGCTTAGCGCTAACCAAGCCGTAGTCTATTTTTATTTATTAAGATATAAGTACCCTGATTCTTGGTGAGACTTTTGATCGTTGTCTTTGTATTTTAAGATATAGAAATACGTTCCAACTGGCAAACCATCTGATTGTTTCACTGTCGAACGTCCGTTAGAATATCCAACAAATACTCGATCGTTATTGTTATACTGATCTATGTTGAAAACTAGAACTCCCCATCGGTTATAAATTTCAACCGTATTATCTGGATAACATTCTATACCTCTTATATAAAATCTTGCATTCTTGTTGTCTCCGTTTGGAGAAAAAGCATTCAGTACCTTAATAGAACATCCGTTTAAGTCTAAGACTGTTGGGCTATCTCCGCTATTACTTGCATCGTCTGACTGATCTTCGACCACAACTCCTCTTAAGCTGCTTCCTTTAACTGTTGCCTGATTACTCACACTGCCACGGTTAATATCTTCTTGAGTGATTTTGTAAACCGCTGTAAAATTAGTTTCGTTAGATTCGTTGACACCCAAATTGATTGCTTGTCCAGAAACTGCTACTCCTGGCAACGGATCGTTTATTGTGATTCCAACAAGTGGCACATTTCCTGTATTGGTTACAGTAAATTTGTACGTGATTGTTTCTCCTGCATTGGCAAAACCGTTTTTATTTTCGTCATTGAAAACTGCTGTTTTGATAACAGAAATAGCAGGCACTTCTACAAAAACATTTAATGTCGCGGTAGAACAATTTGACGAATTTACTTTTTCGCAGACCTGATAAGTTAACGGATAATTTCCTCCAGGCGTGTTTGGCTTAACATTTACCGTTCCGTCAGCATTCCATTCAAAATACGGACTTTCTGTTAAAGGCTTAATGGTAACATCAGCTGGATTTATTGCTTTCCCGTTTATTAAATCATTTTCTAAAACATTTATAAATTCTAATGAACCATTAATTCCATCTGCACTTACATCATTATCATTATTTAAAGTAATCTCGTTTACTGCTGGCGAAACTGGATCTGCAACATTATCAACTGTAATTTTAATTACCGCCTGACTGCAATTTGATGTATTTGCAGCTTCACAGATCTGATAAGCCAATTCGTAAATTCCATCTGGTGTATTTGCAGCAATATTGACTGAACCATTTGGATTTAGTGAGAAGTTTGGATTTACTACAGGTATTGATAAAATAACATCTGAAGGCTTAATTTGCACTCCATTCAATAAGTCATTTTCAAAAATATTAACCGTAGCGTTTGCTCCTTTTTTCACATTTACAGGTCCAGTCTCATCATTATTTGCTTTTATTGAGAATGTTGGACGTGCATTACAATCTGGCATAGCTGGCGGATAAGCCACAGAAACTGTAACAGTTGGGTTTAATGAAAATTCAATTTTCACTCCATTTCTGGTAGCTTCAAATCCGTCGGCACCTTCTGTCCATATTCCGTTATTTAAAATCCATCCTGGCCAATCTGTTCCATTTTTGTTGCTGTCAATCTCTGCCCCAGGCCATAAAATATTTCCGCTTAGTGGCAGATTTGTTTGAGTTGCCACTACATTATTATTACTATCAATCCATTTTACTGTTAATAGATTATTTGTCGTGAAATTCTCTGGTGAAACAGAATAGTTAACATAAGGAACATTGTTTGAACAATAACTGTTTGCCGTTACTGTCATTTTTGGTTCTGTTACCGTAACTTTTACACTATTTGAATCACAGTTATTTGGATTTAATTTCTCACATATTGTGTATGTCAATTCATATTCTCCTGCAGGTGCATTAGGAGCTAGTACAACATTTCCGTCTGCATCTACCGTTAAATATCCTTTCGGATCATCTTTAGTTACTTTAAGATCTACATCTGATGGCACTAATTTATTTCCATCTTTAGTATCATTCTCAAAAACGTTGATTACTTTCTGCGGAATGTTTACTCCTACTGCCGATGGCATAAGGTCTTCATTTGCTACAAGATTCCCTCCTGTAACTTTTACTATTGTAATTACCGAATCACAATTTAATGGATTCGTATTTTCGCAGATTTTATATTCTACAGTATAATCTGCTGCCGGCGTGTTTGGCGCAACGCTTATGGTATAATCTGAATTAAGCGTCAGTCCCGTTGGAAGCGTTCCGACGATTTCAAACTTAACTTCTCCTGCAGCCAATCCAACTGTGATTGGATTTCCGTTCAATTTATCATTTGCAGTTAATGAAATAGTCGTTCCGCCGATATTTCCGTTTATCGAAGCAATCACGTCTTCAACTGCATCAATTACAGGCAATACAACTGTTACTTTCACAGTATTCGAGCTGCAGTTGTCCGGATTCAATTTCTCGCAGATTTCATAAGTCAGCTCATATTCTCCTGCTGGAGGATTTGCTCCCAAGACAATTTTTCCGTCTGCATCTACAGTCAGATATCCTTTTGGATCTGCCGCTGTAGTTTTCA